>OGQT01000343.1_pt1 | contig 44318 bp, 36 predicted proteins | sample 1553261 | NCBI WGS metagenome assembly OGQT01 (sample SAMEA2579992, study PRJEB22360) | human gut metagenome | biome: human gut; feature: human-associated habitat; material: faeces | place: Denmark | collected 2008/2010
AGCCACATGCCTGCTTCGTACATCCTGGTGTATTATCCTTTGGATAAAAATATAAAATTATTTTTTTACCTAAATAATCACTTAATTTATGCACTTCTCCGTTCTGATCCGGCAATTCAAAATCCGGTGCTTTGGTTCCTGACTCTAACATTTACTATTCCTCCGCTTCTGTATTTTCTACCTGTTTTCTTGTTCTCTTATTACCTGAAATCATTTTATGTCCCATATACATGGACATGGTCATACATATAAGAGTGCTGCATGCAAAATACTTATGACCTGATTTAGAGCCTTTATATCCAGTATAAAAAGTTCCAATCATAGTAATTAACGCTCCGATTGACCAATACTTATGTGCTTTCATTTTATACCTCCAAATTGATTAAACTTTTTCCAAAATAAATATCTCTGAATCATTAACAATATTATACATTCCATCCATCACTTTCGACAATCAGAGAAAGATACTGATCTTTGGACCATCCCTGCTGAAATCTATAAGGGCATCATGAATGAATCTGCTCCCGTCGCAAACTATACCAATGAGTTAATGGCTACCCGTTTTTCTGTAACATTCATACTATGCTAATGAAAACAATCTCTCATTTTACGTGAAATATCTGCATCCACAAAACCTTTTTCTGCCATTTCATCAAGTATATCACATGTTTTTTCATGCGACATTCCTTTCTTATATGGACGTTCTTCCGTAAGCGCCTGATAAATATCAACACATGCCATAATTCGTTCTTGTTCATTTAATTCATCTGCAGTTTTTCCAAATGGATACCCTTTCCCATTTAGTTTTTCATGATGTAATGCAGCCCAATCTCGTATATCTTCAAAACCATCTACTTGTGACAACATAAGATATGTGTAGCCCGCATGGTTTTTCATTTTATCAAATTCTTCATCCGTAAGTTTATCCGATTTTTCTAATATTTCATTACCGACCGCCATTTTTCCGATATCATGCAATGCTCCCGCCAGATACATTTTTTCGATATCTGAAACATCATATCCAATATACTTTGCAAACTGCGCAGCCTTTTCTGCAACACCAATAGAGTGTCTACTTGTAAAGGGAGATTTATAATCAACAATATTCGCAAAGAAATCTGCAATATTTTTACAAGTATTCCAATCAAACATCTGTTTTTTTCTTGGAACGATCTCCCATAACTTTGACTCAAAAGATCCATCCTCTAACGAAACAAATGTTTCTTTTGATATCATTTCAAAAAAGGCTTCTACACACTCATCATCAAATAATAATCCTTTTTGTTTTACAAGAAATTCACAACATTTATCCCATTTTTCCTGTCTACACTTTATGTTGTTAGCAATCGCATCTATTACATCCGCAAGATGAATAATCCTTGCAAATAAAGGAACCTCCTGCCAAGCCAACGATATCTATGCTTAACTGTTTTTCATCCATAAATCTCTTTCAAAAACTCCTATATATGACATCATTCCTGTGGAATCTGTCCATCAACATACAAAATATGATTTACTAACCATTCCGTAAGGTATGTCAAAATCTTCATAATCTGCTATATGCTTCATCCGCATATGTAAACAACTGTTTATGTTGTTCATCAATCATTTTTATTCCAATGTAATACTCTGGTTTCATCTCAAACATAATCTTACCCCTTTTCTTCTATTTTTTAGTTGTTTCTATCCAACTCGTTATTAGGAACAATTCTTAATATCAATTATAAAACCTATCTAATTTTTGTCAATCAAATAATAGTAATAACATTATCCCGTTCCAGAAAAAGCAACCGCATACTTTTCGTATTTCTCAACACTTATTATCTAAGTTCAAGGGAACTGGAAATATAAAAATGGAAGTCTTGCTCCTTGCAGTATTCTTTTATTTTTTGGATTAGTTTTGGGTTCGTTGTATATTCCAACAGATATACTTCCATTCCATCTGCTTTGCACGCTTCCAAATATTTGCAGAATAGCTGTAAGACCTTCAAAAATACTCTCGCGTGGAGCGTAATAATATACATCACAATTATCTATAAAGAACCCATCAACACCTTTTTCATATAGTTCCTGAGAAAGCTGTCCTATAAACTTCTGCCAGTCTGGGTTTGCTACATCCACCCATTGTTCTTCCTCCCAATGCTCATACTCACCGATTGCCAGTTCCGCATAGGTTGTATAGTACTCCCTGAAGTTTTCAATCGACCCAATATTTAGATATGTATATACGACTGTTCCATTTTGATGGAGCAATTCAATATCCCTTTTTGTAAAATATTGTGCATCAATTACAATCGTTTCATACATTTTAAATCGTTCCAAAGATGAGGCGTCCGCATTTAAAAACACCCCATAATCGTTTTTCTCAAATTCCTTTGCCTGATTGGCTTTCACAAAAAAACATCCACCAATAAACATTAGAACAAATAATACAGCCAAGGCTGCTGGTTGTTTGATTCTCTTCCCACACAATGCCTCCCACATCCTTTCTGTGACTCTCGTTTTTTCCTCATGACTATCACATTTTACACATTGATGATTATGTTTTCCCAGATTTGTTGCTCAATTTGTATTCAAATTTTACCATAAAACTTGTGAACAGTTCTACCGTCATTTTGGAATATATGAGAAAAGGACGAACTCATCTTCTAAAATGAATTCGTCCTTTAAGGCACAGTTATTAGGTTGTTTCAATACATCTTGATGTACTATTTCAGGAAGAAAAACCCTTTTATTCTTCTGCAAAAAGTTTCTGCTTCCGCTCAATCATCTCATCAATTCTCTCGATGTACTGCGCTACATCCTTGACATTCTCGCATCTTTCGATCCGATGAGTGCCGTCCGGATTTGGCTCATTCCAGACACGTTTTGTCGAAGCTCCCGCTCCGCACGCCACGATGGTCTGTTTCTCCTCCATGATCAGAATGTTATAAATTCCTGCTTTCCCCGGACTTGCGTAACCGACATTTTCCAGATTGCCAGCCATGCTCTTCTGCCGATACAGATAATATGGTTCTAATCCCATCTCTTTTGCATATTCTGCGGTGAGGTTCATATGCTCTGTGGTGTTGACCATCTTGTAATCTTTATAATCTTCCTTAAACATGTTAAGCCGTGCCGCCCTCTTTAATGCAAGTGAATGCACGGTAAGATTATCCGGTTTTAACGCTTTTACCTGCTCTAAGGTATCCCTGACATCCTCAAGGCTTTCCTCCGGCAGTCCCATGATAAGATCCATGTTAATATCATCGAATCCAAGCTCTCTCGCAAGCTGAAAACTCTCCACGGTCTGTGCCACGGTATGTCTGCGCCCGATGATTTTTAATGTCTCATCTTTCATCGTCTGCGGATTGATGGAAATTCTTGTGATGTCCCATTTTTTTAACGTTTCTAATTTTTCTCTTGTGATGCTGTCCGGACGTCCGGCTTCCACTGTAAACTCCAGACAGTGTGACAGATCAAAGCTGCATCGGATCTTACGGATCAGCCGGTCAAGCTGATATGGCTCCAGTGTTGTCGGTGTGCCCCCTCCAATGTAGATGGAATTCAGATGTTTTTTTCCAAATTTTACTGCAACATAATCCAGTTCTTTTTCCAAAGCATCCAGATAGCTGTCCACTTTCTGTCTCCAGCTCACTAATGGGTAGGATGTAAATGAACAATACAGGCAGGTTGTCGGACAGAATGGGATTCCGATATAAAGACTGTAGCCGTTCTCGTAATCGATCTTTTTTAAGATTTCAAGCTCACGCTCTGCGATATCAATGGAAAGATTGATTTTCTCATCGGATGCAAAGTACGTTTTTTGCATGTAGGTTCTGATCTCTTCCTCCGTTTTTCCTTCCTCTAAAAATTTCATCGGGATTTTCGTTGGCCGGATTCCTGTCAGCGTTCCCCACGGAAGCTTTTTGCCCGTGATCTCTGATAATATCTGATAAAAATTCTGTTTCAGTTCGTTTTTCGTTTCCGTGCGGTCTGAAAAATCTACCGGAAAACTTCGGTCATGACTTTCCTGACCATTTTCCTTCCACTCAATTTTTATCTGCTGTGGCTCATACTCCACCTGAAACTGTAAGGTGATCTCTTCCTCATATTTTTTATCTTCTGCCGTTGCACTCACATTTTCCTCCGGGAAAAATGCCTTGATGAGGGAATGGATATCATACTCAAATTCCGGCTTGCTTAACTTTGCTAATATCATATTGTTTTCCTTTTCTGGCTGTGTTTCCTATTTTGATGAAAGTCTTCTTTACAGACGATATTTTTTCATAGTCAGTCTGTTATAAATATGGATTGTACATCCGCTCTGTTCCGATCGTTGTCATATCTCCATGCCCTGTATACACGGCGGTCTCATCAGGAAGCGGCATGAGTTTTTCCCGGATCGCATGGATCAGCTGGGATGCACTTCCCTTCGGGAAATCAGTCCTTCCAATAGAAGTCTGGAAGAGACTGTCTCCGCTGAATAAAGTGTTCTGATATGGGAAATAATAGCAGCAGCCTCCTACCGTATGTCCCGGTGTTAAAAATACCCGTATATGAAATCCTGCAAAATCTATTTCCTGCTCATCTTTTAAATATTCATCGGCATAGAACACAAGCTCGCTTCCCTGCCATCCGCTCAGATTCAGCTGTGGATTTTCCAGTGTCTCTTTTTCTTTTTCCTGCGCGTATATTTTTATATGCAAAAGCTGCGCCAGCTTCCCTGCCCCTGTCGCATGGTCAAAATGTCCATGTGTCAGAAGAATTGCCACAGGTTTCAATCCCTGCTCTTTCACTTTCTCTGCAAGCTGTTTTGCATTTGCACCCGGATCAATGATCAGTACTTCTTTTGTGTCATCATTGATCGCAAAATAGCAATTGGTCTGTACCGGACCTACTACATATGTCTGTATACTTAATGGTGCCATATTTCTCTTCCTCCATAAAAAGATGAAAGAAACCACCTGAGCCAGATCAGCCGGTGGTTCTCTCAATATCAATAATACTGTCTATCTGACGAAGCTTGTCGATCACGCTCGTCAACTCTGCTTTTCCTTTTGTGTTAAATGAAATATCAATGGTTGCGATTCCCTGCTTACTCGTCTTGGAATGGATCGCATTGATATCAATCGCACGCTCTGTAAAGGCTCTTGTGATATCCACGAGAAGCCCGGTACGGTTATTGCAGAATACTTTGATCTCTGCCAGATAAAGACCGGAATTGCCGGATTCTTCATCATGCTGCCACTCTGCATCGATGAGACGTTCTCTCTCCATATCTGAAAGATTGATGATGTTGATGCAATCTGTCCGGTGAATGGAAACACCGCGTCCTCTTGTCACAAATCCTACGATCTCGTCCCCCGGAACCGGACTGCAGCATTTTGAAAAATGGACTGCCACGTCATAAAGTCCCTTTACAATGATACCGCTCTTTGATTTTTTCTCCGGGACTTTTTCTTTATTTTCGGAGATTGTCTCAAGAACTTCCTCGTCTGTAATACGTGCAAGGTGATCTTTCTTATATTCCTCGTACATACGGTTTACGATCTGACCTTCTTTTAAACCGCCATGACCAACGGTTGCAAGGCAGGAATTCCAGTCGTGAAAACCATACTTGCGCATGATTTTATCCTGATACTCTGGTCTGTTAATATCGGAAAGGTTGATCCCTTTTGATTTACAACAGGATGCAAGCAGCTCTTTTCCTCTTATGATATTTTCTTCCTTCAACTCACTTCGGAACCACTGATTGATCTTATTCTTTGCCTGCGTGCTCTTTACAATATTCAGCCAGTCGCGGCTTGGACCCTTGGAATTCTGAGAAGTCAATACCTCGATCCGGTCACCATTCTGGATCACATAATCAATCGGAACAAGCTTTCCGTTGACTTTGGCTCCGATCATTTTGTTTCCGACCGCCGAATGGATGCTGTACGCAAAATCAATTGGCGTAGAACCGTTTGGCAGGTTTTTTACATCTCCTGTCGGTGTGAAGCAGAAAACCGTATCCGAAAACAGGTCGAGATCACTTTTTAACAGGCTCATAAACTCCTTGTTATCGGACATATCCCTCTGCCACTCTAAAATCTGTCTCAGCCAGCTTAACTTCTCTTCCTCGGTAACGGTCATTGGTGCTGCAGCACCGCCATTATTGCTTGCCTCTTTGTATTTCCAGTGAGCGGCGATACCATACTCAGCAGTGCGGTGCATCTCATAGGTACGGATCTGGATCTCGAACGGCTGTCCGGTCGGTCCGATCAGTGTCGTGTGAAGTGACTGATACATGTTCGGTTTTGGCATGGCAATGTAATCTTTGAACCGGCCAGGGATCGGTTTATACATCTCATGGATGACACCGAGTGCCGCATAACAGTCTTTTACGGAATCCACGATAATACGGATTGCAAACAGATCATAAATCTGATCCAGCGTTTTATCCTGATTCTTCATTTTCTTATAAATACTGAAAAAGTGCTTTGCCCGCCCATCGATCTGCGCCGGAATTCCGGCTTCGTGGATATGTTTTTTTACCTCTTCCACAAGGCTCTGGACATAATCATCCCTGACGCTTTTTCTCTGAGCAATCTGATGAACCAGATCATAGTATGCTTCCGGCTCTAAATATTTTAAAGAAAGGTCGTCTAATTCGATCTTAATTTTGGAAATACCAAGGCGCTGGGCGATCGGCGCATAGATATCCATTGTCTCGCGCGCTTTTTCCTTCTGTTTCTCCGGCGTCATGTATTTCAGTGTCCGCATATTATGCAGGCGGTCTGCCAGTTTGATCAGGATCACACGGATATCCTTTGCCATGGCAAGGAACATTTTTCTTAAATTCTCCGCCTGAACTTCCACCTTATCCGCATCGTAGGACAACTGCCCTAATTTTGTGACACCATCTACCAGCAGTGCAACCTCTGCACCAAACTCCTGCCTGATCTCCTCATCGGTCATAACGGTATCTTCCACCACATCATGCAAAAGTCCCGCTACGATCGTCTCCTTATCAAGCTCTAACTCTGCTAAAATAATCGCAACGCACAATGGATGGATGATATACGGTTCTCCCGATTTTCTTACCTGCCCCTTATGTGCCTCGTATGCAATGTTGTATGCCTTCTCTATCAGACTGATATCCGTAGATGGATGATACTTACGGACACTGGCGATCAATTCCTGATATAATTTTTCGGGACTCTCAAACTCCTTCATTGGTTTGATACTATTGTCCTCTTCTTTTACGATTTTCTCTAATTCTTCTGATGAAAGTTCTGCCATGTAGATCACCCACTTTATCTATGCTTTTGTGTATAATATATGATTATATTTTATTTTCTATCAAAAATCAACGCTTAAACTTTGCATCCGGCTTCCATCACCATTCTATCTGATAATCTGACATCAGGATGCCGTCTATTTCCCGGTCACCGCAGTAAGAAAAACCTAATTTTATGGCAAGTTTTTCAGAAAGAGCATTTTCTTTTTGAATCAGACAGTGCAAGAGATGTACCTGCAGCTCCTCTCCTGCATATTGCATGATCGCCTGACAGACTTCATAGGCATAACCCTGTTGTTGAAAGGATGTCCGGATCGCATACCCCAATTCCATATCTCCATTTAACTCTTCCCGGTGTTCCACACCAGCCCTGCCGATCAGCGTACCCGTTTTTTTCTCAAAAACGAGCCACATTCCATATCCGTAAAAACGATACATATTTTCGATATAGGCTTTCTGATATTCCAGCTCTTCCTCATATTCATATAACCCCTCCATATAATCGGTCATTCCGGGTTCTGCATACATGGAAAAAAGGTCATCCAGATCAGAAATTTCCAGTTCTCTCACAATACAGCGTTCCGTCTCCAGAATCGTCCATGGAATGTTGAAATGTCTCTCATACACACGCTGTAAAAACGTCATATCGACTTCCTCGAACCCCTCGACGACCATATCGGCATGAAGAAATGTATCCGTTTCCGGCTTCTGATAGGCAATCGCCGGGACATCCACATCTCTGGCAAGGTCTAAAAGAGACTGATTCGAAGATAGAAAAATGATATCTCTGCTCCGCTTCTCTGACAGCTGATGAAAGTCTTCCTCTTTTTTCATTAATACAAATGTAGTTTGTTTGATCCCTGCAAGATTTTCTCTTAACAAAGAAACTTCCCGCTCCGGTATCTGCGACACCCATATCTGTTTTGGATACTCTTTCTTATTATAATATGGCAAACCTGTTCTCCTTATTGATTGTTATGCACAAAACAACCGGTATCTGAACAGATACCGGTCATTCTTTTAAAACCCATGAATTAATATGCAATATTTACATCGACATTTCCCTTGATTCCTGGAACACTTCCCTTGGAAGAATACTGCCACATGTTATATTTTCCTTTGTAATTGCAGGTTGTGTTGTACTGTGCAACCCAGATAAAGTAGTTACTGAATGCAGATGCATCAATTTTATTATTGTACCAGCTCTTGCTTGCGTAAACACCTGCTTTTCTTCCACCGTTTGCAATGGTCTTACAGAACGCAGCCACGCATGCTGTTCTGGTGCCTTTATCTAATCCGTTGGCACGGGCTGCTCCGCTTCCGTTCTCTGTATCAACAAAGATCGGGTAAGAAAGATTGTAGCCGGAGCATAAGGTCAATGCCATACTTGCCTCCTCAACAGCTTCTGCCTCAGTTGTAGCCTGTGTGAAGAAGTAAACACCAACGTTAATGCCGTTTGCAGTTGCACCCTGAATATTTTTCTTGAAGCAGGAATCCTCTACCAATGCTCCTGTCTGTGATCCACGGTAACCAACACGGATAATTGCAAAGTTGATACCTGCTGCCTTTACAGATGCCCAGTCAATATTTCCCTGATGGCTGGATACATCAATACCGTTCTTTCCGGAACCCTGCTGTAATGCTCCATCACTTCCGAAGTTGTAAGAGATACCGCTGATCACTTGACTTCCTGTTACACGCTGATGGTTGCTGGTGTAGTAATATACTTTTCCATCAATGGTCTGCCATCCGGTGTAAACCGGCTCGGTGTAGTAAGTTCCGTTTGCATTGTAATCTGCCACGGTTGCTGGTTTTTTACACTCGGAATCTTTGTAAAGTAATCTACCGGATTTATCTTTTAACTGGGTTGTTGTATTTCCAGTAAAATCATTCACGGTAACTGTACATGTGATTTTCTTGTCACTTGCGGTTGTCTTGGTATCGCCCGGTTTGGATAAGTATGTGATCGTACCTGTTACAGTTGCACTTCCTTTTCCAACTGCTGTCAGTGTACATCCTGTTTTCGCTCCATTAGATACCTTTACAACTTTTTCGTTGCTGCTAGCCCATGTAATATTTGTGATAATATTGCCTGCGTCTGTCAATGTTGCTGTGAGACCAATTGCATTTGCATTATTAATAGTGCTGTTATATAAAGCTGCCGTCTGTGGTACTGTGACAGATGCACTGGCTGCGGTTGCAGCTGCTACTTTTGCCCAGTTTAACGTATAGGCTGTAGTACCTTTTGTCACTGCGATTGTAGTTGAACCACTGATCAGTTTATAGCCTTCTGCTTCATAGGAAGATGCTGTAATCTGTGCTGCATCTGCTGCTGCTTTAATTTCTTCGGTCTTAGAGTCTGCTGCCTTCGTTTTCTGGTCTGCCTGATAAAATTCATGGGTTACTTTGTAGGTAACAGTATCTGCTGCGGTGGCAATCCATTTGATATTATATTCTTTTGTACCCTCAACAATATCCAATGTTGTTCCAGGTAATGCCTGATAGCCATTATAAGATTTTTTTGTTGTAACTGTTTTTGCACCCTTTGCAACTGTTACAGTTTCTTTTTCGTCAGCCTTATCTGCCTTTGTCGTTCCATCACTCTTATAGAAAATATGTGTAATTGTAATGTCGTAAGTGCTTGGTTCTGGATTTGGCTTTGGTTCTTCTGTACCTCCTGTAGACGATCCACCCTGACTGTCTCCGCTTCCAGTAGTTCCGCCTGTTGTTCCACCTTGGCTGTTTCCACCCTGATTTCCTGTATTGTCACCCTTATCAGCTCCACCTTCTGACGGTTGTTGCGTTTCAGATGACTTTGGTTCCTTTGTTGCAGTTGACGGAACTGTTTCTCCTTCATTTCCTGTAGCATGGTATCCCACACGTTTTGCGGAAGCCGTCACTGCTGCCTGTGCAATGTCCACTTTTGTAGATCCACCAACAGAAGCTTTCGGGAAATTGGAAGTATCCACATCTCCTGCTCCGACTTTGGATGGCGTGCAGGTGCTGTCAACTGTTTCCACTGTATCCTGAATAACAGCCTCCACCTCAACATTATCTACCTCTGCATCCTCTGCCGGTGCTACTTCTGCTGCGGATTTAATCTCGTCTTTGACATCTACCTTGGTGTATTCAATCTTATCCTTAACCGTTAATTTGTAAGAATTCTCTTTTGAAATATATCCATCGATCTCATTCAAAGAGACATCATATTTTCCGGCATCAATACTTTTAATGTAAATAATACCATCTTTATCATCATCTGAATATGTAGTTGATTTTGCCTTCTTCTTGTCTGCCTTGATCGTGATCTCGAAAGGCTGTCCCTTTACATTTTTCGAGGACTCGTCCTGTATCTTGATCTTCAGATCCTTCTCAATAGAACTTCCGACCAATGTAACGGTTTCTGGTTCTGCCGCCTCTGTCTCTTCCGTGACAACCTCTTCAACTGCCACAACTTCTTCCGTCGGTTCTTCTGCCACCTCTGTACTTATCACAACATCCGCCACAATTGGTTCCGGCTGATGAAAATGGTCATATAAAAAATATCCTCCTGTTCCAACACCGCCAACTGCTGTCACAGTGGCTACACCTGCTATGATCGCCTGTGTCTTTGTCAGTCCGCTAAGCAAAGTCGCAACCCCTTTTACCTTTCCGGCTGCGCCCTGAACTAAATTTAGAAAATTCATTCTCGTCTCCTCCTTGTCTGCATTTCCAATTACTTATAGTAAATTTTCGTAGTTCACTCTATTATGATAAGGAATCTGTCTGCAGTAATTTCGCTGCTATTCCTTCTTTGTAATCATACGGAACTAATTATAGCATTTTCCCATATTATGTAAATATAATTTTTCTTATTTTTTCGGAAATTTTTTCCACCGGAAAATATTATTCTTATTTTCAGGGTTACACGCCCTCACAGTCAAATGCCGGGATAAAACTTTCCTCCGCTGTGTCTCCCTCCTGAATAAAACCATTTTCTATTCCGATCTCAATCGCATAATCCACCAGTGTCTCATATTCCTCATCGGTAATCCTGCGATTTAATTCCGGATACTTTTCCAGATTGGAAAGTGGGGTGAACTGATTCATGATACTGATATAAATCATATCTCCGTAAGTTTCATGCAGATATTTTAAAATCTGCATGGAATCCGCCATACAACCGGGCAGTGTCAGATGTCTTACGATCGTTCCTCTTAAAATAAGGTTATCTTCATCTCCATTTACAAACACAGCCTTTCCTGTCTGCCGCACCATCTCTGCGATCGCTGCCTTTGCAACCTCTGCATAATCCGGAGCATGGGAATACTTTTTACTCAAACCCGGGCTCATATATTTAAAATCCGGCAGATAAATATCGACGTACCCCTCTAACATTTTGATCGTGTCAACCGTCTCATAACTGCTTGTATTGTATACAACCGGAAGCGTAAGCCCTTCCTTTCGTGCCTGATCCAGAGCCTTCACGATCTGCGGCACAAAATGTCCCGGTGTTACAAGATTGATATTATTGGCTCTTTTTTTCTGTAATTCAAGAAAAATATCCACGAGCCGCTCCAGAGAGATTTCTTTTCCAACCATTCCGTTTGCGATATTCTCATTCTGACAGAATACACAATGCAACGGACACCCCGAAAAAAATACAGCTCCAGATCCCGCATCTCCCGAAATGCAAGGTTCCTCCCAGAAATGAAGTGCCGCCCTCGCAACTTTTAAATTTTCTGTCTGCCCACAGATCCCTTTTTCACCCTTTTTCCGGTCTACAAGGCATTTTCTTGGACATAAATCACATTTCACACCTGCTACCTCTTGCTAAACACGTTATTTTCCGCTATTATATAGCAGTCAAAAAGATTTTTTCAAAAAATCTATCTTTTTCATTATAACAAAAGAAAAAGAAATGGATACTATTTTTAACAAAAGTTAATGAATTATTAAGGAGTAAACTATGAGTTTAAAAAATGTAATGGTCGCACAGTCCGGTGGCCCGACAGTTGCAATTAACGCCAGCCTTGCAGGTGTGATCCGTGGAGTCATGGCATCTGATCAGTATGAGACTGTCTATGGATCTGTAAATGGAATCCTTGGCATCTTAAACAATCATTTATTAAATCTGACAGAAATTATGAATGAAAATCCGGCATATCTGGATCGTCTGGAAACAACACCGGCAATGTATTTAGGTTCCTGCCGTCATAAACTGCCGGATTATCTGGATGATGATTCCTCATATGTTTTTATCTTCAAACAGTTTGAATTATACAATGTCGGCGCCTTCTTCTACATTGGCGGAAACGACTCTATGGACACCGTTTTAAAATTATCCGAATACGGCAGAAAAATCGGCAGCAATGTCCGCATCATCGGCATTCCAAAAACAATCGACAACGATCTGTGTGAAACAGACCACACTCCTGGTTTTGGTTCCGCTGCAAAATATATTGCTTCCTCTGTTTTAGAGATTGCCCATGACACTTTTATTTACGCAGTCAAGAGTGTCACGATCATTGAGATCATGGGACGTGACGCAGGATGGCTGACCGCTGCCGCTGCTCTTGCAAGAAACGGATATAATTCCGCTCCACATTTGATTTATCTTCCGGAAGTTCCGTTTGATACGGACGACTTCCTGTTAGATGTAAAACGTATGCTGTTTGAACGCAATAACGTTATCATTGCAGTCTCAGAGGGTATCCGCGATGCATCCGGCAATTACATCAGCGCTTCTGAGAAGTCAGTCGATACATTTGGCCACAGCCAGCTGAGTGGCGCCGGAAAAACATTGGAATTCCTTGTGAAAGAAAAATTAGGTGTAAAGGTCCGTTCCATCGAAGTGAATGTATTACAGCGGTGTGCAGCCCATTTAGCATCCAAAACAGATCTTATGGAATCTGTTGAATTAGGAAAAAAAGCCGTTGCGCTCTCCGAGGAAGGCGTAACAGCTTCTATGGTCACCATGAACCGTGTATCCAACGATCCATATACGATCGAATATGGATATGCCGAGATAAAAAATATTGCCAACGAAGCCAAATCCGTTCCTACTGAATGGATCAACGCCGCCGGCAATGATGTTACACAGGAATTAATTGATTACCTCACTCCATTGATCCAGGGTGAATCCAATGTCACCTATGAAAATGGTCTTCCTGTTTATATGGATGTCAGTCATTTGACAAAACATCAATAAATTTTCCAATCTCAGCCCACGCTTTTCTGGATTCTGGCAGCATTTTTGCTGCCATCTGGAAAATGTGGAACATTCCATCATAAATACTAAGTCTTACTTTTACTCCCTGATGTCTCGCTTTCGAGGCAACACTCACCGAATCACTTAACAGCATCTCATAAGAACCTACCTGGATGAGCATTGGCGGAAATCCTCTGAAATCCCCATACAAAGGTGAAATATAAGCATCCATCGGATCATGGTCACCCACATAATCTTTGTTATAGATCAGACTGTCCCTCGTATTTCCAAACAATGGATCCCTCTCATAATTGGTATCATACGATTCACCGCTTGCCATAAGATCTGTCCATGGAGACATTGCAACGATTCCACATGGAAGCTGTATCCCATAATCTTTCAGATAATGGCACAACGCCATCGCAAGCCCTCCGCCTGCGGAATCTCCTGCTACAATGATATCCTCTGCAAACCAGCCCTGACCGAGCAGCCACTGATATGCGCTCACTGCATCTTCCAATGCCGCCGGATATGGATTTTCAGGTGCCACACGGTAATCAATGGTGAGTACACTCATCCCTTTGCTGACTTCATTGTAAAGTCCCGCAAACATGCGGTATGCGTTCCGCATCGCTCCGATATACCCACCGCCATGAAGCTGTAAGATCACCTTCTGCTCATTTGGATTTTCCTTTAATTCAAGCCACTCCATTGTGAAGTGCTCCATCTCGATAGTGGTCATGGTGAACATATCTGGGCATTTCCACGGCGGTTCGACCATTTTTTTCCGCAGTTCACCGCTTTTGATTTTCCTGCCGATCAGGTTATCGTTTGTCACATGCGCGATCAGGTCACGCATGACATTTCCTGCGATGCTCGCTTCGTTTGTCTCATGTTCTCTTTCTTTTTTCAATGTCAATTTTCTGATCATAAACCCTCTTATTCAAACTTCTGTCGTTTCCTTATCTGATATGGAATCTTCTCTTCAATTCCACCCTGGCTCTTCTGTCACCGATGATCAGCGTTCCAAGGAACAAAAATACAGACGTTCCGAGCGCTGCAAGTGCCAGATATGGGACATAAATGATTCCGGTCAGATACAGAATGATCGGAACAAAACTACAGAGAATCATAAAAATCTGCCACATAATATAACTCTGCCAGTTCCTCCGGTTCACACACATCAAGATCAAAATTCCTGCATCGACTAAAATGATCGCCGCCGGGAACACATACCGTACCGACCATCCCCGGTAACCACTCACAAAATCGATTGCGATCAAAATTAATATGGCAATCAACGTCAAAACAATTGTTTTGGCAATATAGCCGGTTTTTCCAAGGATTGCAAACCGGACAACCAGATATCCGTAAAAAAAGATCAGACCGGTAACAAGGCTCCACGCCGTCTCAAAATCACCGTAATGATTCACTGCAACTAAAACCGCCTCTGCCACGATCGCCACGAAAAGATAAATTCGCGACAAAAGCATCATCCGTCTTGTTTTGATCTTGACATCGGGATACATATTTTCCACCTCTATCGTAGGCTCTAATACGGAGTGACAGAGCGGGCAGCGCTCCGTCTCATCCAAAACTTCTATATTACATTGTCTACATCTGCTCATCTCACACCATTACTTTCCTGTTATTTGTATCATAATTCATTCTTCTTAATCAGAAGTCACACCATTTGTCTCTAACTCTACTTCAATTCCATCTGCTGCAATTTTGCGGAAAAATCCCCGCTGCACCGAAACATCTTTCAGATCAAAACTGAACGAGAACACTAACATACTTCCATAAGAACAGATTGTTCCCTTCAAATGCTGTCCCTTCGACATTGCAAGAAACGCATGGAACATCTCCACATATGGGCGGTATGCCTCATCCACTCCAATATTTCCGATATTTGTGATCGTCGTTGTATTGGCGAGTGCAGACTTTGTATACACAAGCTTCATTGCAATATTTTTTAAGAAAAGCGGTACTGCGCGCGCAGCAAGCAGTTTCTCATTGGATACATTATAGGAAAACAATTTCTCCAGATGCTCCCTGTTGATCTGGCTTCTCAGATTATCACGCACGATTGCCAGCACTTCCGCAAACGTGTAGACTTCCTTTGTCGGATGAAATTCTGCCGACACCATGACAAAGAAATTCTTTGTTGTGATCGAATTAAAGTATGGGCGCAGATTTACCGGAACCGCCACGCGGATCGGACTCGCGGACGGCATTCCCTTCATACACTCCGTATACACACTCCAGATATAAACGGAAACAAGATATTCATTGATACTGCAGCCATATCTGTGACATACCTCTTTCAACTGCGGAACCTGCATATATCCATGCATAACTCCAAATTCTCCCGGTCCCAGATGCTCTCCCTTTAACAGATATGCCTTTTTTGTCTGATAGCCTTTTGCGGAACTCTTCTTATAATTTTTTAAAAAACTGTCCTCTCTGTTTAAAGATGTACCACTGTTTAAGGAATCCCCCACCTTCTCCTTCAGTTCCGGGTGCGCAAGACGCAGATACTGGTACGTCAGCTCTTTCAAAAAATTAATGCCGCCCATTCCATCCGTCAGCACGTGGAACACTTCCAGATTAATCCTGTATTTATAATAAGTCACGCGGAACATATAACTGTGGTTTTGATTTTGCTGAATATAACGGCACGGAAAATTGCTCTCCTCACGTACTTTCGGTGCAGGCTTTCCATTCTCCTCAAAATAATACCAGAATACCCCCATGCGAAGTCTTAAATTAAATCCATCCATCTTCGGAAGAACGATGTTTAACGCCTGCTGCAAAATATCAGGCTGTACAAGCTCCGTCAGTGTCACACTGATGCGGTAGACATTGCTCATATTCTCTCCTGCGATCACAGGGAAAAGATGTGCCGTGTTATCCAGCCTGTCCCACCGGATCTCCCGGTAGGCTTTCTTTTCTCTCTTTCTTTTCTGTCTTTTATTGTCTATTGTAATTTCTTCTGTCTCAGAAGTCACGGTCTTTTTCTTCATGATTCACTCCACTCTTTTCATGCTTCCTTTGATTATATCTGAATCTGTCTTAAAATACAAGTTTCCGGTTCTGTCTCTGCCAGATAATGAATCGTCAATTTCACAAAAATTTAATAAGTCGAATCATTGATTTTTATTTGTATCTTTTATAAAATAGTTTCGTGGTATCTGGTCTATCCAGAGACAAACTTAATATTTCAGATATCAAACTTCAATAATAATTGTGAAATTCCCTAAAACATAGAATACTTGACAAAAAATCAATATTACTAAGAGAGTTTTACAAACACTTATTCATAATAGACAATTGCGAAACTCTTAAAAGCGTAAATTGAATTATGAAAATTGACAAAAGCTTGAGAAAACATTGGGGAACGGTCGGTCCTTAGAAGGCAGGTGCGACGTAAGTCGTGACTGGCTTCTTAGTACCGTTACCAGTGACACATAGCGAAAGCGTGTTTTCGAAAATTTTGTTAATCTTCATAATTCAGCACAGCCTTAAGGAAGTTGCGCACGCACTTATTCATGAAGGAACAGGAGATTTTATGGAATTTAAAAAACTGAATGCACCTTCCCTGAGGGAACTTTTTGTAAATGAACTGCAAAATATGATATTATCCGGCAAACTTGAGATTGGCTCCAAACTGCCACCGGAACGCGAACTGGCGGAATCCATGAAAGTATCCCGTGCAGTTATCAACTCCGGCATCGCCGAACTGGAAAAGAAAGGTTTTCTCGTGGTTCGTCCAAGAATCGGAACCTTTGTCGCGGACTATCGCAGAGACGGTTCTTTAGACACACTTGTTGCCATCATGAATTACAATGGCGGCGTTTTAAAAAACCGTGAAGTAAAATCCGTGCTGGAAACGAGAATCATGTTTATGGTGGAAGCCACCCGGTTTGCGATCGACCGTGCATCAGATAAAGAACTGTTAGGGCTTCAGGAATATGTCTACCAGATGGAAAACTGTACTGACCCGGAAAAGACTGCTTCTCTTATTTTTGAGTTCAGCCACGAGATTGCCTACATCAGTGGCAACACTCTGCTCCCACTCTTTTTTGTCTCGTTCCGCGATCTTGTATGCAGCCTCTGGGTTCGCTACGGACAAAAATACGGCACCAAAGAATTATACTACAGTGCAAAAAAAATCTTTGACTGTCTTCTCGCAAGAGATAAAGAGGCAGTCAAAGATTTCATCACAACCTCCACAATGGAGAGCATTGACGGCTCACGCACCATTTATTATGTGGATTAGTATAACTTTTATTTTTCCAAAATCCTTATGCCTGCGAGGATGTATTTACAAACTGGCTCTCATAAAGATTTGCATAAAATCCCTTTTGGGCGAGCAATTCTTCATGACGTCCCTGCTCAATAATATGGCCATCTTTCATCACAAGGATAATATCCGCTTCCTGAATGGTCGACAAACGATGAGCCACAATAAAACTGGTACGTCCTTTCATCATTTTTGCAAACGCTTTCTGGATCTTGATCTCGGTCCGCGTATCAATGGATGAAGTTGCCTCATCCAGAATCAGCATTGGCGGCAGGCAGAGCATAACACGGGTAATACATAACAACTGTTTCTGTCCCTGGGAAAGATTACCGCCGTCCTCTGACATTACGGTGTCATAACCATGCGGCAGACGCTTGATGAAACTGTGTGCATGGGAAGCTTTTGCCGCTGCGATCACTTCCTCATCAGTTGCATCCGGTTTTCCCATCACGATATTATCACGAATTGTTCCACTGCGCAGCCATGTTTCCTGCAATACCATACCATAATTATTTCGAAGACTCTTTCTTGTCATATCATTGACTGGCACTCCGCTCACACGAATCGTTCCGCTGTTTGTATCATAAAAACGCATCAAAAGATTGATCAGTGTCGTTTTTCCGCATCCGGTCGGACCGACGATTGCTACCCTCTGTCCCGGTTTTACAGAAAGATTAAAATCCTCGATCAGTTTCTGTTCCGGCACATAAGAGAAAGATACATGCTCTAACGCCACATGACCGTCTGCCTCCTCTAAGTTCACTGCATCCGGCGCATCCGGAACTTCCGAAGGCTCCTCCATCAATTCAAACACCCTCGCTGCACATGCCAGCGCATTCTGTAACTCTGTCACAACACCGGAAATCTCATTGAATGGTTTTGTATACTGGTTTGCGTAACTGAGTAACGCAGAAAGCTGCCCGACTGAAATACCTCCTGCAATTGCGGTAAATGCTCCTACCACGCCAACGACTGCATACACCAGACTGTTGACAAACCGGGTTGCAGGATTTGTGATACTGGAAAAGAAAATGGCTCTCAAAGAACATTTCTGTAACCTGCCGTTGATCTCATCAAACTTTTCCAGCGCTTCATCCTCATGGGAAAACGCCTGAACAACCTTCTGGTTACCGATCATTTCCTCGATAAATGCGGTCTGTTCTCCTCTCGTCTCGGACTGTAATTTAAACATGGAAAATGTTTTCTTTGCGATAAAACTTGCCACAAGCAGCGAAACCGGTGTGATCACAACGACTGCCACCGTAATTTTCACGCTGATCGTGAGCATGAAGATCAATGTACCTAAAATCGTTACAATACCGGTGAAAAACTGGGTAAATCCCATCAACAGACCATCCGCAAACTGGTCTACATCCGCAATGACACGGCTGACGATCTCACCGTAGGAATGTCCGTCAATATATTTTAATGGAAGCTTTTCAATTTTTTCAAATGCTTCCTTCCGGATATCCCGGATAATGTTATAAGTGATCTTATTGTTGCATGCGTTCATGATCCACTGTGCAACTGCAGTCAGAAGGATAATGACTGCCATCTTTTTCAGGATTGCAAGGATTCCTGTGAAATCCACCACTCCTTTTTCAATGATCAGATCGACTGCACGTCCGGTCAATACCGGCAGATATAAAGTCAATGCAACTGTCACTGCCGCAAGGACAATGGACATTCCAAGATACCCCCAGTATCTTCTGATATAATTCATCACTTTTTTGATTGTTGATTTCTGATGACTATTGATAATCTTTTTCATTTATCTTCCCTCCTTCTCATCTTCGGTCTTTTTAAACTGGGAATAATAAATTTCCTGATATACTTCACACTGTTTTAAGAGTTCCTCATGGGTTCCCATTCCAACAATCTGACCATCATCTAACACAATGATCTTGTCTGCATACATAATGGATGCTGCTCTCTGCGATACGATAAATACGGTTGCTTTGTTCTCCATATCGCGGATTGCCATACGAAGTTTTGCATCTGTCGCAAAATCCAGTGCAGAAGCACTGTCATCTAAGATCAGGATATCCGGCTTCTTCACAACCGCACGGGCAATCGTCATTCGCTGCCGCTGTCCTCCGGAAAGATTCTTACCGCCCTGCTCGATCTCAAAATCAAGTCCGCCTTCTTTTTTATCTACAAACTCTTTTGCCTGGGCAACTTCTAACGCCTGCATGATGTCCTCATCTGTTGCATTCTCATTACCCCATAACATATTTTCGCGGATCGTTCCCTTGAATAAAACCGCTTTCTGGAGTACCATACCGATTTTTCCACGAAGTTCTTCCAGCGAATACTCACGCACATCTTTTCCCTCAATCTGCACGCTTCCCTTTGTCGCATCATAAAAACGCGGTATCAGATTGACTACCGACGATTTTCCGGAACCAGTACCACCGATGATACCGATCGTCTCTCCCTTTTTCACGGTAAAATCAATGTCTGTCAGGGATTCCTCACCAGCTCCGGCATAAGTTAAGCCCACATGGGAAAATACCACTTCCGGCACCTCTCCACTGTGTTCTGTTTTTTCCTCTGCCACAGGCGTCACCGCATGATCTGTGATGGATGGCTGTAATTCAAAAATCGCCTGAATGCGGTTTCCACACGCAATAGATTTATTAATATTAATAATAAGGTTAGCAAGTTTTATAAGTTCTACTAAAATCTGGGACATATAATTTACCAGCGCTACCACTTCACCCTGTGTGATATATCCACTGTTAACACGGATTGCTCCTGTCCATACTAAAACAACAACCGCACCATTTATGATCACATAAGTAAGCGGATTCATGAGCGCTGAAATTTTTCCTACATAAAGCTGGATCTTTGTCAGTGCATCATTACTATTATTAAAGTCTGCGATCTCATCATCCTCTTTATTAAAAGCACGGATCACCCTGCTTCCGGTCAGGTTCTCTCTTGTGATTCCAAGCACCTTGTCCAGTGCAGACTGTACTTTTTTATACAATGGAATACTCACAAGCATAATTCCGAATACCACAACCGATAACAGCGGAATCGTTACAACAAAGACAAGAGCAGCTTTCACATCGATCGTGAATGCCATGATCATTGCACCGAACACGATAAACGGCGAGCGCAGAAACAAACGTAATACAAGGTTTACACCATTCTGCGTCTGGTTGATATCACTTGTCATTCTCGTGATCAGTGTGGATGTTCCCACAGTATCCATCTCCGAAAATGATAGTTTCTGAATATGCTCAAAAAGTGCGTGGCGCAGTCCTGTGGAAAAACCGACCGCTGCCTTTGCTGCAAAATACTGGGCCGTGATAGAACACGTCAATCCGATCACTGCAAGCAGCACAAGTACCAGACACATTTTCATAATGTATGGTTTATCTCCGTCTGCTACTCCATGATCGATAATCGCCGCCATAACAAGAGGCACGATCAGCTCAAAAGACGCTTCGAGCAATTTAAAAAGCGGTCCTAACACGCTTTCTTTTTTATAATCTTTCAGGTACACCAATAACTTTCCCATTTCCTGTTCTCCCATTAAAATTCCTTTCGTTTTTAAGACAATACAGAAACCGGCACAAATACTTGCGCCGGTTTCCTTCTGTCCCTATTATGCTGTTTTATCCAATGCTTATCCGCACTATGCTGTGCGTCTTTTTCAAACCATCGTCTTCTACTCCGATTATTGTTTAATATCCTTCATCTTCTGCAGTCCTAAAATAACTGCACCGCCAATCAAAAAGAAAAGAATACTAAAATCATGGATTCCCATAGCCGGCTGCGGAGTATCCAGAGTAGTCGGTCCCATAACAACAGCGAAGATGGAGCCGAGCATCAGTCCGATGATCAGATAAATCGTCTGTGCCCTGTACTTTTCCAATGCCCTGCGGATCAGCTTTACTACACTGAAAATGCCGACTAAAACACCGCACCCAAAAATAACTACCGTCCAGAAACTCGAGAAATCCAAATGCAGCATATCCTTGATTGCAGTGATGATCGGAAGATATAATCCAAAGATCAAAAGCAGGGTGGACCCGGAAATTCCAGGAAGCACCATGGCTGAAATAGCGATCACTCCTGCAAAAAACACAAACACCGCAAGCCCCGGTGTCAGATGATCCAGATTCACTCCGTCATTTCCACCGGAAACCGGATTAAAATATGTGATGGCACATACAACCGCAATTCCAAGCAGTACAAACGGTATCGCCTTTTTATTGGTTCCAAGACATTTTTTCTCCTCTTTTATCACGATCGGGATCGCAAAAATAATAAATCCGATAAACAGGGAGCTTATATAATAAATATGTGATTCAAATACACTTGTCAGGATCAGTACTGCGATCACAAATCCACTGATCCATCCTATTCCAAGTTTGATCAGGAAAACAAATGCGTCTTTTCTCTCCTCTTTTGTTCCGGTCAGCAGATCATCAATTGAATCGATAAACTTATCATAAAATCCAAGTAAAAATGCAATTGTGCCTCCGGATACACCCGGAACACTGTCTGCTAATGCCATACAGAAACCTCTGATAAACTGAATTATAAACATATCTTTCCCTCGTTTTTCATTTTATTGTTTTACAGCACTGCACAACATTATAACTTATATGGGTTCTATTTGTCTATATATTTATCCAACTGGTGTGATACACCTTATTTCCGTATCAGATCTTTTACCACTTCCCCGGCAATGATCAGTCCTGCCACGGAAGGAACAAATGCCACACTTCCCGGTATGTCACGCCGCTCTGTACACTTGTGCTCTGCTCCCGGTGGACAGATACAGTTTGTCCTGCAGCTGATGGCCATATCCTCGATCGGTCTTGTTGGAATCTCTTCGGAATAAACTACTTTTAACTTCTTCACTCCGCGCTTTTTCAGTTCGCGGCGCATTACTTTTGCAAGCGGGCAGACTTTTGTCTTATAAATATCTGCCACCTTAAACTGGCTTCCGTCAAGCTTATTTCCCGCCCCCATACTGCTGATGATCGGGATATCCTTTTCCTTTGCTTTCATGACAAGTTCGATTTTTGCAGTTACGGTATCCACCGCATCCACAATATAATCATATTCGCCAAACGGAAAATCATCCGCATTCTCCGGCAGGAAAAAGCACTTATGGATCCGTACATCCGCCTCCGGATTGATTTCCAGGATGCGGTCACGCATCACCTCTGCCTTATACTTTCCTACCGTCTTTCTTGTCGCAATGATCTGGCGGTTTAAGTTTGTCAGGCATACCTTGTCATCATCGATCAGATCAAACGCTCCCACACCACTCCGCACAAGTGCTTCGCAGACATAGCCTCCGACGCCGCCGACACCAAAGACAGCCACTCTGGAATGTCCGAGTTTCTCCATCGCCTCTTTTCCCAATAATAACTCCGTTCTTGAAAACTGGTTTAACATAATGATTTTTCCTTTTCTTCTATAAACATTAACAAAAAGCTGACTGCCAGAACAGCACTTGAAAACCAGATTGCCTTAAATCCAAGCCGCATAGACAGATTTCCACCGATTCCTGCTCCCACTGCAAAAAACAGAATAATCCCGAAATAATACATCGCCTGCCGGATCTGCTCCGGGCGTCTGTCCCTCATGTATGCTGACAACGCTGCCGTGCCGCTTCTTAAGTTTCCGATACACATCGTACTCGCATAAGAATATCCGCCAACTTTGCGGAATGACTGCACCTGCATCGCACAGGAGAACGACACTAATGTTGTCGCAAGCATATTATAATCCTGCGGAATAAATCCGACACCAAATAAAATCAGGATCTCCAACAATAATATCCCCTGCCTCCAATGAAGACGGTTGGCATATTTAAACTTTCCCTGTACACAGTCTGCAAAGAAAACGCCTCCGGCAAATGCGAGCAGCGGTATCAGATAATGCAATCCTCTCTGCCATTCACCCAGCATAAAATGCTGGCTCATCAGTACCACGTTTCCTGTCTGTGCATTCGAAAATACTTCATCCCTTGTAAAATAAGTATATGCATCCTGAAATCCGCCGGAAAGTGCCAAAAACACACTCGTGATAAAAGCCTCCGACATCTGGACTCTTGCATTTTTCGCTTTTGATTTTTCAAAAAACACTTTCATCACCTCACATTTTTTATCGTGTCGTATTATAACGCTTTTTCCGGCAAATGTAAAAACTATTTGATAAAAAATATTCTTTTCCGACAAAAAATAGTTACAGTTCACAGGTTACCCTGCGAACTGTAACTTCGCAGCCCCATATAAAGTTTTGCTTCGCAAAAGGGGGCTGCTCACACCCACATCACGTTCATACGCACCTGAACAGCATAGTGTTCAGGTGCTGAGTGAACAGTAACAAAAAATATCATTTTATTCCGTCCGCATAACTTTTTTCCTTGTTTTCTCCACAGCAGGTTATGTGGAATGTTCTTTTATGATGTAGAAAAACCAGCCCTGACGGGCTGGCTCTGTGATGGGTGGTTTTTTTCTTGGGTTATCTGGATTCAGACTGGAGTTCAGCGATGGCGGTGTTGTATTCGGACTCGGTGTAATCTTCCAGTATGACTTCCTTCGTTGCCTGAAAGCGGATGATCATATTTTTGATGGCGGCAATGTTTGCCTGGCGTTGACCGGCCTCTTCGCCTTGCTGGTATGCTTTTTCTGCGACTTCTTCTGAATATTTTTTCATTACTTCACACACTGCGTTTACGCCTCCTTCTTCATGTTTCAGATAGTGCACACGGTTGGTTAATTTCGGAAATTTTACATTGTCTACTTCCTTTTGCAGAAAACAGTCCATGTATTCTGAAATGGTTGTTCCGTCTTTTACTACGGTATTGACGAATACACGTTCCAATCCATCATCTACTTTTTCCTGTGTTTCCCGAATCACGCTGTCCACGTGATAGATTACCCTGCCACGTTTAAAGATATCAAATTCTGAAATATACACAACGATCAGATTGATTGTCTTTTCAAATTTCTCACCAGTCTGTGAGTCCCGCACCGTGATGCTTGATGCATTGAACCGCACTCTTTTTAAATGGTGATCATTGTTAGAACGCTGTAACTCCACATTGCACTCTCTTTCATCTCCGAGGATACAGAGTGCATCCAGACGGACAGAACGTCCATATAGATTCCTCTCACTGCTCTGCACGATAACGTCTTTTACGATGAGTTTCTCATCTTTTAAAATGATACGCAGCATCTCCTGACATACGCCAATATCATCTGCCAGTACTTCAAAGAACGTATCATCGATTGGTCTGAAATTTTTGACCTGTTCTTTCTTTTCTTCTAATGTCATTTTATCTCCTGTTTTTATGGTATACAAACAGGTTTTCCGAATGATCTATGTTTATTATATAGAACCCCTCAATATTCTTCAAGACTGTTTGCATTGATTTTTTTGTTACTGTTTTAAATCTGTGTTGTCATTTTCTCCTGTTGGATGGTTTACCGATGTGGCGATGGATTTTTTGTTACGTTAGCATGTTTTGTAACTTTGATTTGATAAAAAAGATAGGTTTATTGTAAGTGGGTGGGTGCGGAAAGTCAAGGAATTAATTGACTTTTTCTCCACAGCAGGCTATGTGGGAATGCTTTTTTCCAGTGCAACACCTGCTTTTTCAGTATTTACTCAATAATATGGTATATTAACAAGTGTAGCGTTTTCCCCGATTGGGTTGTGACCTCTTCGTAGCCACACTTTTCAAAATGGAATTTTTCAACCAAATGGACACTTGGTTCATTTCTTTGATCTACTCCATACAGATAATACTCGTATTTATCTGTTGAATTCAAGTAATCTACCAGACATTTTAACGCTTCATGCCCATATCCCTTCCCCTGAGCAGAGTTTTTTAACCAAAGCCCAAGTTCAGGTGTTTTTCCAGTAATATCAAATGCTTCCATGCTTCCCAAAAACTCACCAGCATGCGTGAGGATAACCAGTTCAAGCATTTTCCCCTGTTCCATATCCTCAACAAACTTCAACATAACTTCATTCGCCTTATTTATATCGCAAAAACTATCTGGATATTGATACTTTACAATTTCATCCGTAAATTCTTTAAAATACTGCTCTAAATAAGAATTACTGTATGGCTGTATCATAAGCCTTTCTGTTTTTAATAGAAACTCCATATTCTCTTTCCCCCTGCATCTCAATTCTCAATATGCAAAAAAAGAGGAAACCTCTCTAATAAAAGGTTTCCTCTTTTCTTTCTCTAATGCGGAAGATGGGACTTGAACCCACACGCTCGCAATGAGCACAAGATCCTTAGTCTTGCTCGTCTGCCAGTTCCGACACTTCCGCATGTCAGTCATCTCTCGTGACGACTTCCTAATAATAGCAAAGAAAAACAAAAAAGTCAACCACTTTTTTCAAAAAAATTGTAAAAAGTTTTTCATACAATTAAAACAATTTTTTCAAAAAAAGTCTTGACTTATTCTATAAACCCGGATATAATAGTGTTTGTTCGCAGAAGTGGCGGAATTGGCAGACGCGCAGGCTTCAGGTGCCTGTGGTAGCAATATCGTGTGGGTTCAAGTCCCATCTTCTGCATAGAGAAAGCCTTGATTGTATCAAGGCTTTTTTGTTATCTAAATGAACTATATGATCATCATGAAATAGAGGAAGCTTCTTATTATGGAATTAAAAGAAATTGCTGTCATTCATACGGATTTTCCGGAAAAGTTTGGGATTCCAAGACAGAGCGGACTTGTCGGGGGATTGCAGGGAACGATTGTTTTTTCCCCGGAATACAGAAATGCTGATGCCATCCGGGGGCTTAATGACTTCTCCCACCTCTGGCTTGTATGGGGATTTTCCAAAGCAAAAAAAGATCACTGGTCTGCCACCGTCAGACCGCCGCGGCTCGGTGGAAAAGTGCGTATGGGTATTTTTGCAACACGCTCCCCTTTCCGTCCTAACCCGATTGGTTTGTCTTCCGTAAAACTGGAATCTGTCACAATGGACGAAAAGCTCGGTCCCATTATCACAGTATCCGGTATTGATATGTTAGATGGCACTCCCATTTACGACATCAAGCCTTATCTGCCGCATATCGACAGCCACCCGGAAGCCACAGGAGGTTTTGCTTTATCTGTAAGCAGTGAGCAGTTAGAAGTTATTTTTCCAGACCATCTGCTGCAAAAGATCCCGGAAGCTGACCGCAAACTGCTGTCAGAACTTTTATCCCAGGATCCAAGAGACCGGTTCATCCGCGACAACAGCCGCATCTGGGGATTCACCTATGGAAATTACAACATCCGCTTTCAGGTACACGACAACGTGCTCACCGTATCAGAGGTTACAGGATTATAAATACTTCTCCTCAAATTCTCTCGCCGTCATCGGTCTTCCAAAATAAAAGCCCTGGATCAGCTGGATCTTGCTTCCCATAAGAATATCCAGCTGCTCTTTCGTCTCCACTCCCTCTACACAGACATTGACATCAATGGCGGATGCCAATTCCGCCACCATTTTAACAAAAGCATTGGAAAAATCATCCTTTCCGATATCAATAATAAAGCACCGGTCGATCTTGATCACATCGATCGGCATTTCCCGGATATGGTTCAGTGAAGAGTATCCGGTTCCGAAATCATCTAAAGCCACACGCACACCAAGTTTTTTGATATCCGCAAGAATCTTTTTCATGCGGTTCATATCGTTGATCGCCAGACTTTCGGTCACTTCCAATGTCAGATTCTTTGGATCGATCCCTGTCTCGCTGATGACCTCAGCAATCTGCTCCACAATATCATTCTGCAATAGCTGTACAACAGACAGATTGACATTGACCTTATAATCCGGATGCCCCATATCATTCCAGTATTTGCAGCGCATACAGGCCTCCCTTAAGATGAAGCTTCCGATCGGATTGATCAACCCTAAATACTCAGCCAGTGGGATAAACTCTGTCGGGGAGATCACGCCAAGTTCCCTCGAATTCCAGCGGATCAGTGCTTCTGCACCGGAGCATGGCATTCCCGGTTTTGAAATATCCGTGATTGGCTGATAATAAACTTCAAATTCATCAAACGCATTTCTGGTTGCATTGCGCATATTTTTCTCCAGATCCAGCCGTTTGAAAGATGTGGAGATCACATTTTCATCATAATAGGCAACACGGTTTTTTCCCGCACATTTTGCATCATACATCGCAATATCCGCTTTTTTGATCAGTTCCTCCACGGTATCCCCATCGGTTGGAAAACGTACAACTCCCATACTCATGGTGCAGTAATACTCCGTTCCTTTTAACCTCCACGGTCTTGCAAATTCTGCCTTGATCCGGTCAATGATATTATGCAGATTAGGATATACCTTATGTGAGATCAGTATAATAAATTCATCGCCACCCATGCGGTAACAATTGTCATTCACACCCGGGATCTGCTTCAATCCGGAAGAAATATTTTTCAGCAGGATATCGCCATACTGATGTCCCAATCCGTCATTGATATGTTTGAAGTCGTCCAGATCAATATATAAAAGTGCTCCCTCTCCACCGGATTCATGCGTATCTTCGACAAAATGCTGCAGATCCTGCTCGCAGCGCATACGGTTGTATAATCCGGTCAGGAAATCATTGTTTGCCTGTTTCTCGATTTTCTGCTGGTACAGTTTTTTATCTGTGACATCATAAATTGTACAGAGTGTCACTTTTCTTCCATCCACCCACTGGATATGGGTGCTGTAGCAGTCAAACCATCGGTTTTCCTTCTCGGAATAAATTTCCCGGAACAGACCGTTTTTTGTCTCGGTCGCATCCTGTAAGCTGACAGGGCTGAGTGGAAGTTCCTCCAACGTCTTTTTAAAGAATTTCTGATATTTCTCGTTTGCATACAGAATATGTCCGGTCTGTGGATCTCTGACGTAAATCGCACAGCCTACATTTTCAAGGATTGCCTCTAAAGATGCATAGGAACTTGCAAGCGAATTTTTCGTGATACGTTTGGTTAAAATTGTCTGGATAATGCGTTTTACATCATTGATAAACTTGATATCCGCAATTTCCCATTTCCGCTTTTTCTCATTCTCACAAAAACAGAGATACATGCTCGTATGTCCATTCACCTCCACCGGGAGAAAAACTGCCGATGTCAGATTTTTTTGCGCAAACAAACGTGCAAATCCCTCCGGCATCATGGAATCCGACGAGATCATATACGGCTTTCCGTTAAAAAACGGAAGTTCTTCTTTCGGGACTCCCTGCTCCTTTGCCATCTGCGGCTCACGTCCCCCGCCGGCATACTCACAGATCATATCCACCGTCTTCTGCTCCTGATTTTCCCGGAGCAGTGCTCCTGCCGAAATCCCCAGATACTCGCAGGCATCTTTTAAAATGTCGTCCACAATTTTTGTAAAACTGTTTTCTGACTCAAGCATTTTTAAAATGGAGGTCATTGCTTCATTTCTGTGCAGCTGTTCCTTCATCTGTGTCTCAGATTCCCTGCTTTTGTTAAAAGCTTCCTGCGCTAACACTTCCTCCATTTTTACTGCAAAAATCTGTTTTGAGAGTGACTCTAAAAACTCCAGCGATTTGTAATAGCGCTCCGGACTTGTCCGCATCATATAATCCGGAATATCTTCCGTACTGTCATCCATGATACCGATCACGATCCAGACTGCGATCGTCTCGCCGCTGACGTGGATCGCCACACCGCTCATTTTGATAAAATCTGTATCTAACGGTTCTTCCACCACACTCTCAATGCTGTGTCCGGTCATTTTGTCCAAAAGCGAAACATGACGCTCCCTGCCCGCTTTGCTGTACACATATTCCAATTCCTCTTTTGTTCCATATGCTTTTGTCACAACCCCGTTCTGTGCATTCAGGCATACCATGTATACATTGTTAGCATCGCAGAACCGGTCCTGCATGCTCTGCATTAAAGACTGATCTAACAGCCAGTCATTTGATTTTCCCTCAATTTCTTTGCTTTTGCCCGCTGTAAAAGCCATATCCCTGTTACCCCTTAAATTGTTATTTCATTCCTATAATAAACAGACAGTACGAATCCTTTTTCCGGATCGTATACTCCTGGATCAGCCTGTAGCACGGCTGCAGCCGCAGTTGTTTTTTTACAAACCCTACCTCATTGGAATACATGATAATGATTCCATCCTCAGCCAGCAGACTCTTAGACTTTTCAAAAAAGCGGGCATAAAATGCATCCATATCCTCTTTTGCTTTCTTTCCTTTTACCGGCATATTGGTAACGATCTCATCAAACTTATAATCATGCTTAAAATCAAAATAATCCCGGTGGATAAAGTTGATCTTCTCTCCGGCAAGTGCTGCATTCTCTCTTGCCATGTCAATCGCATCACCGAAAATGTCAATTCCATATTTTTCCCTTGCCGGAACTAAGATATCGCGCTCGATCAGCATTGTTCCAACACCGCAGCACGGATCTAAAATCTGTGCATTTTCTTTCAGATATGGTTTTGCCAGATACATGAGCATCGCCGCCGTTGCCGGATGAATGGACATTGCAATCGCATTTTTCCGGTAGGCAAACCGCTTCATCTTCATGGAATATAATTTCAAAAATGGAACAAAGCTTCCATCCTTCGCCTCGATCAGACGGATCTCAATCTCATAATCTGTGGTCGAATTCGCCAGTTTCCAGTCAGATTTTTTTTCCAGTGACGCACCTAATTTTTTCACAAACTCTGTTTTCGGCTCTGCACTCTTTACCTCCAGACGGAAGAAAAATGGTGCATCTCCCTCATGGCATTCCGTCAGAAATGCATAGAGATCCGAATGCCATAATAATTCTGCCGCCCTGTGCGGCATTGCAGGGATTCTTTCATTTGTGTGAATAGGAAACAATAATTCCCGGTAAGTGCGAAGCTTTGTAAATGGAGTCACTTCTTTCGAAAAAACCAGTACTCCCAATGGATGCAGCTCTGCCTTTCTCTGTACCGAATCCCCGATCTCCTTTACTTCGGAAAGCGTGACCTCCCTCTGCTCCCGGTTTGTGAGAAGCAGCATCTCATGCGGCATCTGAAAACCGGTAAACTGATGTTTTTTTGCACCTTCCGTTTTCAGGATGATCTCATTTAACTCCCGGATCTCTTCGCCCTGATGTTTTTGTTCCTCAGCAGGCACCTGCTGATTTTTTACTTCCTGCAGACGGTTTTTAAAGAATTCAAGATTTTCCCTGACATCAAGCTTTCCAAGAGCTGTCAGATAAGCACTTTTCACATATAGTGTTGTCTCATTCAGATAGGCTGCGATCAGTGCTTCTTTTGCCTGTTCAAGCTTTAAATCCCCAATCAGAAGTGCTGTATTTTTCCTTGTCTTTGCATCTTCCTCTGATAAGAAATCAACGATCATGGACTCTTTTCCCTGGAGCAGTTCCAAAAATGCTTTTTTACTGTCCTGCTTCTTGATCTCTTTTCTGATCTGACTGATCGTCGTTCTGATTTCCTGTTTTTCTTCTAATTTATGAAATTCATTTTCCAACATATTTTCCTATATTAACCCTTTATCCGATTGTTTCCATCATTATTTTGTTTTTTGCAACAAAAAAGTCTGGTTCATAAGCTATTCTAATTTATTTCCTGTGTTTTTTCAATACCGTAGGTATCAATATATGTCAATAAGTCCGTCTTGAAATCCGACCATGCATTACTGTTTTCGACAAAATATTTCGGGCAATCTTTTCCTGTCACATCATAATGTCGAATCACGTCGTCTGTGGTCAGATCATACCGCCCCATAAGCCATGCCACAAGTTCGACCAATGATTGGTAAGTTTCATCTGTAAACTTTCCGCTCTCATCTGGAATACAGCATTCTACCGAAATGGTATCGCTGTTTCTGTCATTGGATGCATAAGAGATCTCATTACATGGAATGCACTGAATGATTTCCCCACTGATTCCAATGATAAAATGGCTGCTGGCATGCGTCTCCCCTGTCTCTGCCAGACTTTCAAAATAACTGCGGTTCTGTTCCGCTGTCGTTCCCGGATTTGCCGTATAATGGACGACTATCCCATTTACCTGCGCAAGTTCTGTTCCCGGTCTGGAATACTCATTGACCGTCAGCAGCTCTACCGCAAAATCCGGAGATTTCTCAACATACTTGACAGGCTCTGATACCACTGCCTCCTCTGCTGCTGATTTTTCTGACACTTTATGCACCAGCATTACAATAAGAAGCAATGCAAGAAAAAAAACGATAAACGTCACTGCCCGAAAAATAATCTGCTGCTTTCGTCTCTTTCTTCTCCGCTCTCTCCGCGCCTGTATTCTTCTGCGCTCCTGCTCTTCGTAAATCTCTTCGTCACTCCGCTGCATAAAACTCTTTTGTATTCTCCCTTACCCCATTTTTGTATTCTTTTTTCTTCGTTTTTGCCTTCTTTTTACTTTTTACCCCAAAATTGTATTTTTGTGAATACTTAACAAATTATTCACACTTTTTTTGTTGACTTTTCCCAAAGTCAGTACTATACTAGCCTCGAAAACAAGAAAAGAAATCAAATATAAGGAGGCGAGCATATGTATACAATCGATCCAGCAATGTCTTTCGGTGAAGTAATTCTTTACTATGAGAAATACCTTACAGAGACAAAAGCAGAAGGTAAAAAACCAGTATCCTTCCTGCATTTCATTACAGGCAGATACTAATAGCCGGCTGAACAGAACGATAGCGCAAAGCTATCCGGTACTCTGTCACCCGGCTATTTTTATATCTGTCCAAGCAGATGCTTTACATGAAAAGCTTCATCAAAAGAAATATCATCTTCCAGAATCTCTAACGTCTCCTCCGAATGTTCCACTTCCCTTGAAAAAATTCTTGCATTCGCAATCCGGTCGTCCAACTTGAAACTTTTTCCATTGGCAAAATATCGTACAATATCCATATCGCGGATCACTAAAAATCCCACAATTGCGAACTGTGCTTTTGCCAGAACATTTCCGTCATACCATGCACGCATAAAATACCTGTATGTAAAATAAACAAGAATATGTTCATACCAGATTTCATTGTAATCGCCGGACTTTTTATATTCCTCAAGTGCCTCGGTGTAAGAATGTGTCTCAAAGAAATCACGCACCCGCTGTTTTACTTCCATCCATTCCTCGTTGACATTCTCAAGTTCATCGAACGTCTCCATACGGACATGAAAATATTCCATCGGCTCCCACAGTTCTTCCTCTGGATTTTCCACCACATTCTGCAATTTTTCACAGAATTTCAGATACTCCCTGATCCTGTCGTCAATACTCTTTTCCCGGTTCTGTAAAATGGCAACCGCCTGTGTCCGGTACTCCTCTAAATGAGAACAGAACTCCTCCATATCTTCCTCGAAAGGTTCTTCCTCCTCATCCTCGTAAAATTCATCTTCAATTCCAAGATCCGGCAGTTCGATATCTTCATAAGACATTTTACCCTCATCAGAAAAAATAATGCGTCCTACTTCTTCACAGGACACACTCAAAGATTTTTCCCTGACATCGCCGTACTCCACAACAAAACGTGGATACTCGGTGCAGACTTCACACAAAGCCTCCTCGCCAAGTTCGCTGTAAATATCGCATAATTTGTTCTGATCTAAAAATGGGCACCAGCCGTTTTTCCGCAATACAAAGCTGTGTTCCCCATCTTCTGTCACCGTCTGCTCTTTCAGGCGCTCTCCAAACGCTCCCTCAATCCCCATGTAATAATCATAGGAATCCTCATCAATATCAATCTCCCAGCCAATGCAGCAACTGTGTTCACATTTATCTGCAATGCACTGAAATGTTTTATAATAAGAAGGTACTCGTAAAATCATCTGTTTATCCTTATTTGCTTTCTTTGAAATATTCACTGATCATATAACCGACACACCAGATACCTCCTGCCAAGGACAGATACAAAAATCCCTGTATGAGCGCGCCGATCAAAAGTCCTATCGAAAGATGTCCTGCAATCTGTGCCAGTATCACGGAATGCACCGGTTTTTTCAACACCTGCCAGACTCCTATATAAAACCATCCAAAGACACCTGCCCAATAGGCAGATACCGCCAGGAATGTCTTCCACGTAATTTTCATCTCTCTGCTCCCTTTATTTTCTGAAACCAGAATTTCTCTGTTCATTTTTCTGCCAGTGTTCATCATATCACAGTTTGCTATTCCATCGCAAGAATCACTTTACCGGCATCCCTTGTGGCTGAAAGCTGGATGATCCTCTGATTCTCGGAACCACGGAATTTTAATGAAATGTTTTTCTTTTCCAGAACAAATGGTCCATCCACCAGAATATCACAGTAAGATAACATTTCCTCTGTCACTTCACAGTTCGCCCTTCCTCCCGGCAGAAGATCCTCATAGAGGTATCCGGTGTAGATCCAGACGGTTTTATCCGGCAGTTCTTTGCGGATGCGCTTTAACAGATTTACCAGCACTCTCTGGTTCACAGGTTCCATCGGCTCTCCACCGAGCAGCGTGATGCCTGCCATATAGTCCGGCTCTAAATCGTGGATGATCTCATCTTCCGTCTCTTTTGTAAATGGTTTTCCATAAGAAAAATCCCAGGCTTCCTCATTGAAACATCCCTTGCAATGATGGGTGCAGCCGGATACAAACAGCGACACTCTTACGCCTGTTCCATTTTCGATCGAATAAGTTTTTATATTCGCATAATTCATTGTATGATTTCCTTTATGATAAGTTGAAACGAAGCGGGATAAATTCCCGCTCCGCCTGAATTTTTATATTACTTTATACTGTTGCTTTTACAGATGGAGGACACGCTCCTTGATCTCCTGTGTTCTTCCCTGATTCCAGAACTGTGTTCCGATATAACCGCAGGTACGTCTTGCAACAGACATTTTATTCTGATCGCGGTTTCCGCAATTTGGACACTCCCAGACTAATTTTCCATCTTTGTCATTCACAATTTTGATCTCTCCGGAGTAACCACATTCCTGACAATAATCACTCTTGGTGTTCAACTCTGCGTACATAATATTATCATAAATGTACTGCATAACAGAAAGAACAGCATCCAGATTGTTCTGCATGTTCGGAACTTCCACATAACTGATCGCTCCGCCCGGAGAAAGCTCCTGGAACTGGGATTCGAATTTCAGCTTATCGAATGCGCTCATTTCCTCCGTCACATGTACGTGATAGCTGTTTGTAATGTAGTTCTTATCTGTAACACCCGGAATGATTCCAAAACGTTTCTGTAAGCACTTTGCAAATTTATAAGTTGTAGACTCCAATGGTGTGCCATACAGGCTGAAATCAATGTTATGCTCTGCTTTCCATTTTGCACATGCATCGTTCAGATGACGCATGACTTCCAATGCAAATGGTGTGCCATCCGGATCTGTGTGGGAAACTCCCTTCATATATCTCGTACACTCACAAAGTCCCGCATATCCGAGGGAAATGGTAGAGTATCCACCATATAATAATTTATCAATGGTCTCGCCCTTTTTCAGACGTGCCAGTGCACCATTCTGCCAGAGGATCGGCGCCACATCCGAAGGAGTTCCTTTTAATCTCTCATGTCTTGCCATTAATGCTCTGTGACAGAGTTCCAGTCTCTCATCCATAAGTTCCCAGAACTTGTTCATATCTCTTCCGGAAGAACATGCCACATCCACAAGGTTTAAGGTAACAACACCCTGATTGAATCTTCCATAGAATTTGAATTTATCATTTTCGTCCTTATATACGGTTAAGAAAGAGCGGCATCCCATACAGGTATAACAGTTACCCTGTTTGAGTTTTTTCATGATCTTCTCAGAGATATAATCCGGTACCATTCTCTTTGCAGTACACTCTGCTGCAAGTCTGGTCAGATACCAGTATTTGCTTCCCTCTCGGATATTGTCTTCCTCTAATACATAGATGAGTTTCGGGAACGCCGGTGTGATAAATACACCTTTTTCATTCTTAACGCCCTGGATTCTCTGATGTAATACTTCCTCGATCACTGCTGCAAGGTCATCACGAAGCTGTCCTTCCGGAACTTCATCGAGATACATAAATACTGTCACAAATGGAGCCTGTCCATTGGTTGTCATAAGCGTGATCACCTGATACTGGATCATCTGAACACCACGGTTGATCTCCTCTTTGACACGCATCTCAGCGATCTTGTTTACCATTTCTTCTGTCGGCTCGATACCGGAAGCTGTCAGTTCCTCGCGGACAGTCTTGCGGAACTTCTGACGGCTCACATCCACAAATGGTGCCAGATGTGAGAGTGAAATACTCTGTCCACCATACTGGGAGCTTGCAATCTGTGCGATCGCCTGTGTTGCAATATTGCATGCGGTAGAAAAGCTCTTTGGACGGTCGATCATCGTCTCACTGATCACTGTGCCGTTCTGAAGCATATCCTCTAAATTTACAAGACAGCAGTTATGCATATGCTGTGCAAAATAATCTGCATCATGGAAATGGATAATTCCCTGCTCATGCGCTTCTACGATATCTCCATCTAATAAGAATCTTCTGGTAATATCCTTGCTCACCTCTCCTGCCATATAGTCACGCTGTACACTGTTGACAGTAGGGTTCTTATTGGAATTCTCCTGTTTTACTTCCTCATTGTTACACTCTAATAAACTTAAGATCTGTTCATCGGTAGAGTTGGATTTACGAACCAGAGCCCTCTTATAACGATAAGTGATATAATTACGTGCCACATTGAATGCACGCTGGTTCATGATCTGGTTTTCCACCATATCCTGAATCTCTTCCACACTTGGAGAACGTTTCATATTCTCACATGCCTTCTCCACATTGGCAAGGATCTCCTGGATCTTCTCCTCTGTCAGCTTTTCATAATCAATGACACTTTCATTTGCTTTGCGGATCGCTGCCTCGATCTTTTTAATGTCAAAGGTATCTTCCATTCCGCTTCGTTTGATAATTTTCATATCTTTGTTTTACTCTCCTATCTAATAAACAATTTTCACTATAGTTTCAATTGTAAGAAATTATTTGTCAGGGCAGTGTTCCAACGATTGCTGCCGAGATTTATTATATACAACATATTGTGTTCTTGTCAATATGTATAACTATATTATGTGGAGCATTATGTAAACAAAAAAGGCAGCGGACACCACGCAAACCCAGTATCCATGCTACCTTTATCTATTCTGTACAAAAATACATCAAATAAATCGTCACTTTTTTATGATAGAAGAAAAACACTATATATTGTGGTTTTTCTGCTCTTTTGCACCACTTTTACACTTTCTGCCACAACAGTCTTCCGCCACGCCGATATTTTCCATGATCCGGTCGAGATAATGCTTTAGCTGTTCTGTTTCTTCCTTATGAAAGCCTTTTGTGATGAGCTGCTCCATCTCCCGGATATCTGCATCCGACTTTGCAACCATATTTTTTGCTTTTTCTGTCAGGGAAATCTTTTTTAATCTCGCATCGCAGCTTACGGACTCCCGCACGATCAGTCCTTTCCGCTCCATCAGCTGAAGCATGTTAGAAGCCGTTGCACGGGACACTTTAAATTCCTGTTCAATGTCTTTCTGATAGATTTCCGTATCCGCATGGTCATTCAGGTAACCGAGCGTCCACCGCTGCATTCCTGTGATATCACCTTCATTCTCGAGCCTTTTCGCTTCCATCTGTTTATGAATGCGGTTATGGATCAACCGCATTTTATATCCTACACTGTCTTCGTGTCTCATTTTTCTTCTTTTCTCCCCTTCAAAAATTCATTGTTGACATTCACAGACGAATGCCGTATAAATATATAGTTAGCACACTAACAAATAAAAATCAACAATAATTTAGAAAAGGATGTGAAAATATGTTAAAAACTCTTGGAGCACAAATAAAAGAGTTTAAAAAGGACTCTTTTCTTACTCCGGTCTTCATGATCTTAGAAGTTCTCATGGAGACGGTCATTCCTCTCATGATGGCATCCATTATCGATAACGGTGTGGAAAAGGGCGATATCCATCATATCTACGTGATGGGCGGTCTGATGATCGTGACTGCCTGTGTCTCTCTTTTTGCAGGTGTGATGGGGGGAAAATACGGTGCGAGAGCCTCTACCGGTTTTGCCCGCAACTTAAGAAAGGCAATGTATGAAAATATCCAGACATTCTCTTTCTCCAATATTGACAAATTCAGCACCGCAGGGCTTGTCACAAGACTGACCACAGATGTCACCAACATCCAGATGGCTTATCAGATGATCCTGCGCATGTGCGTCCGCGCACCGATCACTCTGGTCTGTGCCATGATCATGGCTTTTTTTATTAATGCAAAACTTGCCTGTATCTACCTCGCAGCAGTGATCTTACTTGGTATCATACTTGCTTTTATCACAGTCAGGGCTCATAAATATTTTACCCAGGTATTTCCGAAATATGATGACTTAAACGCATCTGTCCAGGAAAATGTCTCTGCGATCCGCGTGGTAAAAGCCTACGTCCGTGAAGATTTTGAAAAGGACCGTTTCAAAAAAGCAAGTGAAAATATTTACAAAATGTTTGTCAAAGCAGAGGGCGTTATCGTATTTAATAATCCCGTCATGATGGCTGCCGTGTATACCTGCATCATCCTGATCAGCTGGATCGGTGCCAAAATGATCGTGGTAAATTCTCTTACCACCGGTGAATTGATGAGCCTTCTCACTTACTGCATGAACATTATGATGAACCTCATGATGCTCTCCATGGTTTTTGTCATGATCACCATGAGTATCGCAAGTGCTGAGCGTATCTGTGAAGTATTAAATGAGAAGAGTGATATCACAAACCCGGAAAAACCGGACCATGAAGTAACCGACGGAAGCATCCGCTTTGACCATGTGACGTTCCGATACAATAAAACCTCTGATACCCCTGTTTTAGACGATATCAATCTCTCCATCGCCTCAGGCGAGACCATCGGTATCATCGGCGGAACGGGAAGTTCGAAATCTTCCTTAGTCAACCTGATCAGCCGTCTGTATGATGTATCGGCTGGTGCCGTCTACGTTGGCGGTAAAGATGTCCGCTCCTATGACCTCGACACACTGCGTAACGAAGTGTCCGTTGTATTACAGAATAATGTGCTTTTCTCCGGCTCGATCTATGACAATCTCCGCTGGGGAAACCCGGATGCAACCGATGAACAATGCCGGCATGCCTGCGACCTTGCCTGCGCTTCCGAATTTATCAACCGTTTTCCGGATGGCTATAACACGCACATTGAACAGGGTGGTTCCAATGTCTCCGGTGGACAGAAACAGCGTCTGTGTATCGCAAGAGCACTGTTAAAGAACCCGAAAATTTTAATTTTAGACGACAGTACCAGTGCGGTTGATACGGCAACCGATGCAAAAATCCGTAAGGCATTTGCCGAAGAGATCCCAAATACGACAAAACTTATCATTGCGCAGCGAATCTCCTCTGTCATGAATGCAGACCGCATCATTGTATTGAACAACGGCGTTGTGGACGGCTTCGGTTCCCATGAAGAGCTCATGGAAACAAATGCGATTTACCGCGAAGTATATGAATCCCAGACACAGGGAAGCGGTGATTTTGATGAAGGAGGTGCAAAATAATGGCAGAAAAAAATCATGGACCTATGCGTGGCAATGCACGCGGACCAAGACCAAATGTTGCAAATCCGGGAAAACTACTGCTGCGCCTGCTCTCTTATATTTTTAAGAACTATGGCTTTGCATGTATCGTTGTCGTGATCTGCCTGTTTATCACTGTTTTTTCGAGTGTACAGGGTACCTTATTCATGCAGACACTGATCGACGATTACATCATTCCATTAACAAAACAGGCCTCCCCTGATTTCACGGAACTCGCCCATGCGATCGGACGCGTTGCAATTTTCTATGCGTGTGGTGTGCTTGCTTCCTTTGCACAGTCCAAAATTATGGTATACGTCACACAGGGAACACTCCGGAACTTAAGAAACGATATGTTCATCCATATGGAAGGACTCCCGATCCGTTACTTTGACACTCACCCACATGGTGATATTATGTCAACCTATACGAACGATATTGATACCCTGCGCCAGATGATCAGTCAGAGTATCCCGCAGGTTTTAAACAGTGCGGTTACGATTGTCAGTGTCCTTGGCGCCATGATCGTTTTAAACATTCCACTGACGATCATCACACTTTTTATGGTTGGAGTCATGCTCTATGCCACCAAAGTGGTAGGTGGTGCCAGTGCCAAGTACTTTATCGCCCAACAGCGTGATATCGCCACGGTCAACGGTTATATTGAAGAGATGATGAATGGCCAGAAGGTAGTAAAGGTCTTTACCCATGAGGAAGAAAGTATTGCAGACTTCAACAAGCTGAATGACCAGTTATTTGAAAGTGCTGATAACGCAAACAAATTTGGTAATATCTTAATGCCGATCAATGCACAGCTTGGAAATGTAAGTTATGTTCTGGTCGCCTTAGTCGGCGGCATCCTCGCCCTGGAAGGTATAGGCGGTTTTACCCTCGGTAAACTGGCAAGCTTCCTCACATTCAATAAGAGCTTCAGCCAGCCGATCAACCAGTTAAGCATGCAGATCAACAATATCGTCATGGCACTTGCAGGTTCCGAGCGAATCTTCAATCTGCTGGATGAAAAACCGGAAACGGACGATGGATACGTGACTTTAGTGCGTGCGAAAAAGGAAAATGGCCAGATTACAGAGTGCAGCGAGCGTACCGGAATGTGGGCTTGGAAGCATGTGCATCAGGCAGACGGTTCTGTCGACTACATTGAGTTAAAGGGTGATGTGGTATTTGATGATGTCGATTTTGGATATAATCCTGACAAAATGGTTCTGCACAACGTAGACCTTTTTGCCACTCCAGGACAGAAGATCGCTTTCGTTGGAAGTACCGGTGCCGGAAAAACAACGATCACAAACCTGATCAACCGGTTCTACGATATTCAGGATGGCAAGATCCGCTACGACGGCATTAACATTAATAAGATCAAAAAAGACGACCTGCGTCATTCCCTTGGAATCGTATTGCAGGATACCCATCTATTTACCGCAACTGTAATGGAAAATATCCGTTACGGAAAACTGGATGCGACAGACGAGGAAGTCATCGCTGCTGCAAAACTTGCAAATGCAGACACCTTCATCCATCAGCTTCCGGATGGCTACAACACATTGCTGACCGGAGACGGCGCAAACTTAAGCCAGGGACAGCGCCAGCTGCTTGCGATCGCCCGTGCCGCCATTGCCGATCCTCCTGTCCTGATCCTCGATGAGGCAACCTCCTCCATCGATACCAGAACGGAAAAAATCGTACAGGATGGTATGGATAAGCTGATGCGCGGACGTACGACTTTTGTCATCGCACACCGTCTCTCCACTGTCCGCAACAGTGACTGTATCATGGTCTTAGAGCAGGGGCGCATCATTGAACGCGGCAGCCATGAGCAGTTGATGGAAGAACATGGAAAATACTATCAGCTTTATACCGGAAATCTGGCTGAGTAATATCTGACCGGAGTTTCATAACGTAATGTTGCAGATTTTGTGGTGCTTTTGTAGGTTGTGAAGGGCAGATATAAGCGACCTCTCACAAGGCATATCATATATGTTGATTATAAAGAAAAATCGTACAAACGAAATATTATGTTTCTGTTCGCTGAACATTCCGATAAGCCTCTAAAGAGTCTTATCTCCATAGCTCACGAAGAAAATAATATTTGTTTGCACGATTTTTCTTTTTCTTTACACTGTGAATGCCTTGTGGGAGGACGCTTATACATGCCCGATCAACGTATGAACTGCACCACAAAGTCTGCGATTTACGTTGTGGAACTCCGGTTATTGGATGAGTGCCTATAAAGAAAGGAGGTTACACCCTATGAAAAAGCAGCCGGACAAAGGCAAAATCACAGCACTATATGAACGTCTTTCCCATGACGACGAGCGAGCCGGATTGACCTTATCATGCCGGAGCTTGCCAAGAGCGCGGGAGCTATCGAGGAATTGAAAGCCGCTGACCCTATGAAGTGGGTAGGGCTGATGAACGCTTGCAAGGCACAGGCAGAAGAAATCGTAAAATATGAGCTAATCTATGCTTGACGGTCAAGAGCCGGAGAAAACACCTGGAAAATGCCCCTATTGCGTAACAGGGGCGCAGAAAGGAGCTTGCATGAAAAAGCGGCAAAAGCACATTCAAACACCTTGCTACGCCCCATTCCAAAAGTGTGATATAATTTTTTTGAAAAATTTTTGGATTTGATGTAGTATTCGCCGTTGAAACCGTAGTATATAGGTGTAGCCGGAAAGGAGGCGGTGTGATGATAGAAGATGAAAAAATTATTGAGTTGTTTTTCGAGCGTTCAGAGCAAGGCATACGGGAGCTGGATATAAAATACGGTAAAGTCTGCCACAAGCTATCGAACAATATCGTGAACAACAGGCAGGACGCAGAGGAATGTGTCAATGACGCTTATTTAGGAGCATGGAACGCAATTCCCCCGGTGCGCCCCAACCCACTGCTAACTTATATCTGTAAAATCGTTCGGAACATTTCATTGAAGATTTATTACAAAAAGGAAGCTGCAAAACGAAGCAGCCACTACACGATTGCTATGGAGGAAATCGAAGCCTGCATAGCAGACCCAAACACGATAGAAGCCGAGATTGAAGTCAGAGAATTAGCCCGTATTATCGAAAGTTTTTTGGACACGCTGACTGTCGAAAATCGCGTTATCTTCATGCGCCGTTACTGGTTTTCTGATAGCTGTAAGGACATAGCCGGGTTTGTAGGGCTTTCGGAGAAAAATGTCTCCGTCCGGCTGACCCGTATCCGTCAGAAAATGAAAGACTATTTAATCGAAAGAGAGGTATTCGTATGAACTCAAAGAAATTTTCCGAAGCCATGAGCGAGCTTGGCAGCAAGTATGTTGATGAAGCTATCCATTATAAGAAAAAGAAAAATAAAAAGCCCTTTTGGATTAAATTGGGCGCGGTTGCGGCTTGTTTCGCAATCGTGATTGCCGTAGGCGGCATACTTGCCCCTTTTTCTGGCGGCATGATTGTATCGGCTTACGCTTATGGCACAGATGAAGAAATTACTACAGCCGGAGCAGTAATGAATAGCGGCACAATCAGCGATAGCGGAGAGATGAAAGGACAGCCGTTGATGTTCTATCTTTCTGGCAAAGATATTGCTACAGTCCGTTTTTCTTGCAAAAACCAGCAAATCAATTTTTTGGACTGGACAGAAAAAAGAGATGAATATGGGAACGCCCAGAACTTTACCGTTGCCTATGGGGAGGACGAAAGCGAATATTATTATTTGACGATTAGCTGGGTGCCTAATGCTATCATTCGGGAACTGACTGACAATGAGGACAGTACGATTGCAGCTTTGCCGGAGGAAATGCGGAATGATATTATCGTCATGGAGATTACATTTGAAAACGGAAAAACTACAACAAAGGCAATTACAATCTCTCTGTTAGACGACGGTAGATTTTTTGCGTCCTTTGATGATTACCAAATCAGCGACGAAGATACTTTTATAAATCGTCCTGATAGCGAAGCAATCGGTGCCGCACCTGTTATAGAGGATAATTACAAAGAAGCAGATCCGAATGAACCAGAGCAAATTGTCATTCCAAATAGTATTACTTTCACAGGAACAATCATTGACAATGTGATTGAAAGTTTAGTTCCCATTATTCTTGTTGATGTCGAGGAAAATTCAGGACTAAGCTATGATAAAGTGCTGTTTGAATTGACAGAGGAACAAAAAGATTGGGAATTAAAAATTGGTACGCGGGTACAAATAGTCTGCTCGGACATTTTTCAAGAATCGACTCCCCCGATTGGCAATTTAATTTCTATTACAAAAGCAGCACCCAATGATGAGTTGAAAATAGCAGATGAAGCAGCCAGAGCCTATTATGAGAATACAGTCTTTGAAGTTGTTTCTTTGGAATTAAAGAGCCAGACAGAAAATAAAATTATTTTTTCTGTTTGTGCAAGCAAGGATGGAGTCATTCAAGAGCCTAATCGCACAATCACTTTACAACTGAATAATGGAACATGGGAAGTTGTGAACGAGGGATACTAAGTTATAATACCACCCGCAAGGGCGGCGGCGTCCATACGGAAATCATGCTGCCGCTCCATGCCCCGCCCTCTTTCTCTGACCATTCTGCCTTGTGGAACAGCGTGGAGCTTTACGAGAAAGGCGAGCTTAACCGTAATATCCAGAAAGCAAACCGCATGATTAAGGAAATCCGGGCGCAGATCGGCAATCTCAAAGAATGGATTGCCGGATTGCTTACGGAGAGGGACGCAGCCCCGGAGAAGCCGCCCAATCCCCCGACCTTGCAAATCTTCTGATGAAGTATTTAAGCGTTTAGAGGGAATCCTGTAGGTACTCATCCCATAACCGCGAGTTCCATAACGTAAATTGCAGATTCTGTGGTGCGATTCACAGCGTTGACTGGGCATGTATAAGCGTCCTCTCGCAAGTCATTCGTGTAGAGTAGGCGGATGAAAATTTCATCCGCCCCTCATCAAACCGTGCATGAGGTTCTCCCTCACACGGCTTTCCG
>OGQT01000345.1_pt1 | contig 44291 bp, 39 predicted proteins | sample 1553261 | NCBI WGS metagenome assembly OGQT01 (sample SAMEA2579992, study PRJEB22360) | human gut metagenome | biome: human gut; feature: human-associated habitat; material: faeces | place: Denmark | collected 2008/2010
CAATTTTTTGTTTTTGAATTTTGGCTTTTTCTATATCTATGCGATAAAAAACATAACTAAATAACAGCCCAATAGAAGCGACTGTAATAAATATAATAAAATAACTAAAATTTGTTGACATCATATTCTCCTTTTATAATATAATGATTTGAAGTGATTTTATGATTAAAAAATTTTTAAAAAGAAATCTAATAATATTATTAAACAAACTCAAACAAAACAATTTTAAAATTAAATTCTTAATTACTCTTTTTATATTAGTAACTATCCTTTCTGTATTGGGAAACATAAAAAAGAATAATAATGAAAATAATCAGTTTTATGTATCTGCAACAACTATATGTTTTACAATGTGGTGGACATTGTTACCTATAAGTGAAAATAAAAAGGATAGAATATTTAGAAAAAGTATAATTTATTTTATTATGTCTGTTATAACTTTATATGCCATTCCATTTCTATTAGATACATATTTTATTGCAACGCCTACTACTTGGGAACTTGTATTTGCAACAATCTTGCTATTTTTAATTATATTTTTTCTAATAGATGTTTTTGAAACATTATTTAGAGTAGCGGTTTCCGCTTTAAGTAAGCTATGGGATAAAATTTTAAATCCAAATTCAAGTCCTATCTCAACAATTATAAAAAATATAACAGCAATTTTAGTTACTATAACAGCTTTTATTACATCTCTGATAGGACTTGTAAAATTATTTATACCTAATTAAATTTTTTCAAAATCATTTGCTATCCATTTTTTTGCAATCTTACTTTCTCCAACATATACATACCTTTCATCTTTATACATATAATAGGCATTAGGTATAAGTTGTACACCAACCGCAAAATTAAATGGATTATCAGCTACACCAACAGGATTTTCTTGTTCCACATAAGTTTGTTTAACCAATATATCGCCAAGATACTCTTCAATCCAATCATATCCAAGTTTATCTGATTGTACGGTTTTATTTGTAAATCCACCAAAGGTATCAATTTTATCTTCAATGAACTTACTCTGTTTTATCTTATTAAGCAAAACTTCAAAATCATTTTTATCCATTAATTATACACCTCACTTATTTTCTTTAACTGTTCTTCCGCTAATGTGTCGGTAGGGGAGATAGGCAAACTATAATCATTATCCAATATTATAGGTGTATTTTTATTAATTTCTTTATAATTATCAATGCTATCAGATGAGCCGAGATAAAGAATTTCGGCTCTCATTGTTTCGTTTTCTACATCTGTAATAACATTATCTAAATTATCAGGCTTTAAAATCCTAAGACCATTTTCTTCTGTCAAAGTCATTTGTAAATTCCTTTCTTATTTCATTCTCTTTGAGCCATATGTGATATTCTCGGTTTTAATATAATAATCTTTGCCATTAGCATTAATTATACTCCAACCTGCGTTTTTACCACTTTCTATTGAACAAATATAATAATATTTATCATTTGATGTTAAATATGTAACTGGCTTTTTATCTGAAATGTTACTATAAAGAGGTATTTTAATATCAACATATCTATAAGCTGATATACCTGTTTTTGAAATTCTTGTATTCTGTATGTAACCAGTAGTGTTATTACCATGAACTTTAGACCAACCACAACCATCATCGGATATATAGTCTACTTCTGTACCAACTGTAAGAGTCGCAAGTTTACGAGAACTACCACCCTTATCATCAACCCAAGGATGAGAACGAAGATATGATGTTTTATTTATAACTTTAACCGCACTACTTTTATTATTGTTATTGCTTGAATTTGTATAATCTTTAAAAATCCAGTTCATATCAACACTTCCAGAAATACCAGAAACCGAACCATTTTCAGAATACTGCCAGATTGCACAGTCATAGCTTGGTGAAGATACACCCCAATTAGCAAGCCAAATATCATATTTTTTCAGAAGTTCATCTTTATAGAGATAATTCTGTAACCAATTAGGATTACAATAGAGAATAGGCTTATATCCTGCTGATTTTATTGTGTCACAAAAAGCAATAACCATATCTGTACATACTCTACGACCTAAACCTGTTTGTGAAGAATCTTCAATATCAAATGCAACGGGCAAATCTATCTTATAGCCTTTAATAGTCTTTAAGCAAAACTCCGCCTCTCGCTTAGCTTCGAAAGCAGACTGTGCATAGCTATAATGATATACACCACATTTTACACCTGCTCTAACAGCATTGGTGATATTGCGTACAAACTTATTATCAATCTGATTAGGATTTTCTACACCGAAGCTTGAACGAATCATAGCATATTTAACCCCTGATTTGTATACCTTGTTCCAGTCAATGTTTCCATTCCAAGTGCTGACATCAATCAATTTTTCTTTCAATGTAAATACCCCATTTCAATATAATAATTTCTTTCAGACATAACTTCATCACCAGTTACACTATCAATTTCATCATCTGTAATATTAAGATTTTCTTTTAAAACATTTCGATTTTCTTCTGGATTATATGCTAAAGCTTTAATAAGTTGTCTTTTAACTTGTTCTGTCATAAATTCACCCTCTTTTATTACTGTTTAACCCATTCACCCATATGCAACATATATAAATCGCCAGTATCAGTACAATATGCTACACTACCCTCACCAGCATTGTTTATTTCATCTAATTTTGCAATGTCCACACTTTTTAAAATATAATCTCGCACATGATTGGGATGTTCTTCTAAAAATCTAACACTTTTCATATCTTTTGCTTTGCTATCATCATAAAATAACATTCCGCAAACTTCTTTCATATACATACCTCCGTTTCTTTGTAACACAATAAATACTACATATAGTTGTATCTATGAGTTGTTTATCAAAATATAGTCTATATCTACTATATACAGTACGAAATACACAATAATTATTTAAATATACCATATATAGTATTTGAAATTATAATACATTACTATATATGGTATATTTTATCAATAAAATTCGTATTTTATGCTAAAGTCCAGTTTTTGTCTGTCGCTATGGCTTTTTGTGCATCGCTGAGCTTTGCGAGATTAGTTGCTCCAAGCGTCAATATATACGCTGTCTGTCCTGTACGGTCAGCAAGAGCCGTAAGCATTGCTACAAGCGTATCTACGCTGTATTTTGTACTTGGTGATAAATCAAGACCATTGCAGTTAAATCCGCTACCAAGAGTGACATTAGTGAGATTTGAACAGTTGATAAATACTGATTTCCCTAATTTTGCGACAGTGTTAGATATTGTCATGTCACTAAGAGATGTACACCCATAAAAAGCATTATCTCTAATTTCTATTACACCATCAGGGATATTTATGCTTTCAAGACTTGAACAGAAGTTAAATGCCGTTACCCCTATTATTGTTATACTATCAGATAAAGTAACACTTGTCAGCTTAGTACAAGCATTAAATGCACCTCGTCTAATTTCTGTCCAGCCGCTTGGTATGACAAATTCTGTAACTTCGCCTGTAAGAACGCTCTCATATGTATCAGCTTTTTGCTTACTATTTTTAATCTCAATATCCTTTTCAACAATCTGGTTATTCTTTTCGGCAATCTCAGACTCATAAGTACTTACTTGCACTTTATAATTTTCAATCTGTTTTTTACATTCTTCTAATTCTTTTCTTTCTTCGGGGGTAAATGGTTTTAAATCACCTGAAAGTTTCTGTATCTTTCCATAAATAGCTGCTTCTATAATGCTCATTTATTATTCCTCCACTTCAGGCAATCCAGCTATACTTGTAAGTACAGACAAAACACCAGCCAATAAACTTGCTGATGCTACTGCAAGCCAATTTACATCTTGCATAACTGCTGCTACGCCAATCGTAGCCACCGCTGTTTGAGCCATTGTTTTTATTGCTCTGATACCCGCAGCCTTAAGCCAAACCTTTGTTTTATTTTTCATATTATTACTTCCTTTCGCTTTCTAAATCGGCAATTCTATGATTAATAATTTTAAGTTGTTCTTCTTGCACACTTGCTTTTTCTTCGAGGTGATACATTCGCTCAACTAAATTATTATGTTTATCTACTTTCTTTTCTAATTCACTTATACGATAGGTTGTTAATTTATTACCTGCTAAAATACCACCAAAAGTACCAATAAGAGCTAACCCACCAGAAATAAGTGCAGAAATCACACTTGAATCCGTATCTATCACTCCTTGATTTTTATCAATGTCTTGCTACCAATAGCGAAGAATCTGTTGTTATCAATAAGCAATATGTTTCCTGCTGTAACATTTGAGCAATCATACACGTTTTTCATATCGTGTACTGCAATATTATTTTGCACAAGCGGTATACTTTCTATAATTTCTACATCTTCATCTCGACTATAAAGCAAGCGATTAATTTTTTTATAAATTTCGCCCTTATGATTTTCGTCTGTACGAATAAATTCTGAATTGCTTGCTATCATATCAACACTATTGCTATAAGCTACAATGTTAAAATTCTGTTCGTGATATGACATTAAGCTACTGTTATTAGATGTTGGTAAAACTTTATTATAATCACCAAACAACATTACTACTGTGTTATCGTTTGAAATTAACATAAAGTTAAATGTTCTCGTCGTTATATCTGTTACTCCTTTTGAAACACCTGAAAAATACAAGCTTGCACTTGATTTATCGACATTATTGATTACTGCCTGTATATTATATTGATAGGTTGCTCTATTAATCGGCACGGCTCTTATAAGCTTTATCTTATAGCAGTTATTCACATCAAAAATTATAGTAATGTAATGTGATAAATCTTCATTAGCAAACTCTGCATCAATATCTGTTTCGCAAGTAATTCTGCTGTCTGCTGATGTTAATTCATTTGCAAATGCTTTGATAAAATCCTTTTCTGTTCCGTTTATGCTTACTGACTTATTTATATAACTCATTTTGTTACCTCGCTTTCTTCGTAGACAATAGGTACTACTCTTGATATTGTTTTGATGAGTTTATCAAAATAATTTGCAGTAGTTGTATAGTGGTCTGACTTGCCACCGCTTTTGATTTGAGATATTTTTCCATATATTTTCTTTCTTACTACTTGTCCTTTTGTATATGTTTCCATTGACAATCATTCCTTAGATGTTATTGCTCTACGAACCTTAAAAATAGAACATTCAGTAGTCATATAATACTTTCCATCACTTGTTTGAATGCCAACATCATAAAAGTAATTTTTATGTTCTAAATTTAAAGTATCACTGGGTACAAAATAAATTCCATATCCCTCATTAATTTTATCTTTACTTGTAGCTATCTTTTTGATAATGTATTTAGAATTATCGGAATTTACATCATCTTCTTTTACGCCAAAAATTATTTTGTCACCATCTTGTAAGTTATAAATGCTACCATCTTCATAGTAGATAATATACTCTATATCCATATTTGTTCCTCTAACTATTTCAAAATCCACAAACATCACTCAATTCTTTTTTTTAGATTTTTCAAAGTTTAAAGCATTTTGATATTGTTGCTTTTCTGTTTCATATTGCCTTCTCATAGCATTTTTTGTTTCCTCTAAAAAACTCTGTAATATCGGCTCAATAACAAAAGGAGGTAAACCAGATTCGTTTATCTCCTTTGTTAAAGTATTTATTAAATCTTCCCTCACTAACATAATAGGTTTTTTTATTGTTTCTTCCATTAAATTATCATTCTCCTTTATGTTTCTATCCATGATACATATTGTATTTTTTGTCCATCTATCGTTATTGAATTTAATCCAAGTTTATAATTTCCAAAATAAAAATTATCTGTTTTAATTTTTACTCCACTACATTCAATCTCCTTATCACAAAAAAGACTATTATGTATTATAAACCCATCTGTTTCGGTATAACGAACCTTATTAAGATATACTTTATTTTCAGAATCATACACATTCCAAGTGAGAGCATCTCCGTCAACTAAATCAAATGTAAGACCATAATTGCCACTTGCACCACCACGAATACCAATTTGTCCTATTTCTTTTTCTCCATATGAATATTTAACGCCTTGCTTACTAATTACTGTTTTTCTACCATCAACATCATCGACAGTTATAGTATTATTTGCACTATCAATAGAAAAAGTTCCATCAACAGAAAGTAATTTATTTCCTTTAATTATCCAACCAGCTATTTCACCTGTTGTTGCTGTAACCTTACCATTGAAAGTACCATTACCACTATTATCAAAACTTAAAACATTACCCTTTGAGTTACTAATTGTAAAAATAGATTGATTATTTGGATTAATAGATACTGTATTTGTACTATTGGTAATTGTCAAACCATTTTCATTAAATTTTAAGCTATTGTTTTTATTGAATATAGACAAATTTTCACCTATAATAAGTTTGCCAACAACAGCTTCGCCATTTACACCATACTTAGTTTCCATAGCACCAGTTTCAGGATTTACATAAATAAATCTTCCGACTGCCGTCTTTGTGGTTTCCCAGTTATCATCTGTAAAAGCAATAGTGGAGTTTATAATTTTTATTTGTTCCGATTCATAACTGTCTGTAATTGAATTGTATTCTGTAAACAACATACCATGTGAATCCCAAGATTGACATTGATTATCAGCACCACCAATAATTTTTACATTAGTAGCGTCTAATCCATTAGTAAACCAATCTCGAATAACTTCATTACTTTTTTCGCCTTGATTAGCTTGTCTTTTAGTAGAACTATATGAAGAAGCCATTGAATTAGATTTAGATAATATACTTTGAATATCACTTATTCCATCTTTAATCTTTGTTAAATCAGAAAATTCAACTGATAATTCTTCAAGATTATCGAAATCAATTTCATAACTAATAAGTCTAAGTTTATAAATAACATCATCAACCAAACATCTTATCCAGTTACCCACTTCAAAATATTCAACAATAGGTTTAAATTTCTGAATTATCAATAAGTTCTTTAAACTACAAGAAATAGAGTGTTGTAATTCTGCTGATTTGTAAATTTCCTTTTCAGCAGTATCAATAAATTCTTGAGCTTTTTTGAAAATTTCAGAATTACTTAATCCGTCAGAAATATAATTATCATTTGAATATTTATCTTCTCTACGAAAACTATTAAATTCATTAAGCAAATCTGTTCCTAAATATTTTTCAAAGTTTAAATTATCTTGAGTTGTATTTTTTAATGTTATAACATCATTTTGTAAATCTGTAATAGTATCTAATTCGTTTTGTCTTAATGTCATTTCACTTTGAATGGCATTAAGTTTATTACGATAAGGAATATATAATTTAGTATAAAGATTGGATTCTCCACTACTTGATGTTTTATCCGTTCCAGCCCAAGTATTAGGGTTAGACACATCTTGTTCTATAAGTATGTCAATGCAAGCCTGACAAGCATCGGCAAAAGATTTTAACCTATTAAGACAATATTTTTTTAATTCATTACAAAAATCATCATATTCCTTTTTAAATAACCCTGAAATACTTAAATCTTCTTTATCCGATTTTTTTAATGCTTTATCTAATTTTTGTTTAACATACTTTTCATAATCATCATTAACATAAATGACTACATTATTTCCAGTTGCAGTATCTTCTTCATCAGAGCTATTAGTAATTTTAAAATTACCTTCCCAAATATGACCCTTTGTACTATAACTTGAAGATACAATTTCAACATCATATCTATAATCAAGTATAACCTTTGCAACAGATAAAACAGTATTATCAACAGTAGATTTAGAAGCTACTGATATATCTGTAACAGCAACAGGGGAGAGGTTAGCCATTGTTAATAAAGCAAGCTGCTCTGAAGCAGATGTATCACTTAAATTAGCATCAGGCATTAAACTATGCTCTAAATATCCTGAAAAATCAATAGTGTTATAATAAGATTTCATTAAATTAGGATAACCAACTACATTTTCAATCTTCTCTAAATCTTCTTTATAAGTAATATATTTATCAACCAAATTGTTATATTTAACCAATTTTTGATTATCAAGATTATATTCATAGATTGTTTGATAATTACTATACAAAGTATCATAACTTTTGATTTTATTTTGTAATTCTGTTGACATTCCTTCAAACATATTTTCAGAAAAATACCACAAATAATCCGTTCCATTTGGATTGCAGTTTCTAATAGAAGCTGTCATTAAATCATCACCAGCTTCTAATTTAAAACAATTTTTTACTGAACTTGTATCTGTTTTTAATTGAATATTATTACTAAGTTCATCTGCACTTATAAAAATATTTGTATCATTTCCATATCCTTCTTTAATGTCTGTATTACCACATTTAGGGCAAATATCTGTAAATTCACCACGATAGCCACAAGATACACAATTAGATTCTAAATCATATACTGAAATTGTTCTTAAAATATTTCCGTCTAAATCTGAACAAACATTTATAATAAATAAACAATTTATTTCTTCTGAAATCTCTTGAAAAGCATCATATAGAGATTTATCATCAAAAGAAAATGTCCTTTGAATATTTGCAATCGTAGGCGAAACATATACAATCTTATAATGTGTAGCCTTCTCCATTATTCTATGTAATAAAGAAGCTTCGGGATGTTCAGGATTATATAATACAGTAGGAATTTTATAATCTTCTCTTGCTATATCATCTTCTGTATTTATTTCTACTGAATAAAGATTAATTTGTGATAACTCAGAAGTTCCTAAATCTGTACAATTTATTGTTTTAATAACATTGTTTTCAGTTTCAACTGTTTCAATATGTATTTCAAACCATTTATCCCATTCTCTACACCATACTAATTTAAAATTTTTTATTTTATCCCATAAATAATTTTCTTTATTGTCAAGATATTTATAAACTTCAAAAGTGATTTCAGATTCATCTCTAAGGCTATCTTTGATATGAATATTTTGAGATTCTATTAAACCTAATTTATCTCCATTTCTTTCAGCCAATATAAAAGTAGGTGTTCGAGGGTTATTAGCTACATCAAAGTCTATATGAATACTCATATATACACCTCTTACAATCCTAATTTAACGGCAGGTGAATAACCTATCTCTATTTTGCAAGGTAATGAAACTGTTATTTTATTTACTCTATCATTATTTGTATTTGATATTCCAAAAAATTTCCAATTAAAATCCTTATGTACCTTATGAGAGAGTATAGAAGAATAAATAATAGGGTAATCAATAGTAATTACTTCATTTGCTGTGCAATTTTTAATTATGGTTGTTTCAATTTTATCTCCAACTTCATTTGATATTTTTAAATCTCCACTTATGTTTCCTATTGTAATCCTCATATGAGGATATATACAACCTTCATCATCAGATTCATCAATTAAAACTACAATTTGATTAGCTTCTGTTATTTCAAGTTCATAATCTTTTTCCTTATTTAATGCAAAAGGCTTATTAGTTGTCATCTCTAACTCCAATCCATATATTTTTCCACCTACTTCAATATAACTAATATTAAAAGTTGCTTCAAAATAAAAATCTAAATAATCATAAGTTAAATATCTAAAGTTATGATAACCTTTTCTATTTAACCATCTTGCCAATTCTCTTTGTTCATCAACAGTAATCTCCATATCTTCATTATTACAAGTATTTTTACAAATTTGAAATGTATCTTCAAGTATATTCCCATATTTAGAATTAACTAAATAATTTTTAGTTCCATAAGAATTTGAAACAGTACTAAGATTAATGTTTGCACCTTTTACTGTATTAACACCATTAGTGCCAAATTCACAAACCATATAACCTAAATCACTTAATTGTTTTCCATCGTATTCAAAATCTTCAAATCTCAAACGAAACACCTCCTATGGATAAAAGTAATTAGTTCTTTTTAAATATTTTTCTTTTAGGTTTGCTAAATAAAGCTTTTTTAAAACCTCTTATCTCATTCAAGAGGATATTATAATTATTTTTTTGTTCTTCTAATTCTTTGAGTTCATTAGTCCATATTTCTTTGATATTTTCTAATTCACTCTTTAAAATATCTATCTTTTCTTGTTCCTCAGAATAAATTTCAATTCTTTTTCTTAACTTATCATTTTCTTCAATAAGTCTTTTATTGTTTTTAGTTAATATCTCTATTCGTTTATTATCGTCCATAAAACCTCCAAATAAAACAATAAAGGCAGAATAAAAACCAAATTTTATTCTGCCAATATTATATTATTTAATCGTAAATTTGTTTAAGCTTGATTTACCAATCACCCTGCTTGTTGTCATAGATTGTACAATTTTTTCAAATCTTTTATCTCTTTGCATAGTATAAATAAATTGTTCGTAATTTGTTACATTTGGTAAATTAATTTCAAAAGACATATCATTATTAAAAGTATTACCGTTTAAAGTAGATGGAATTGAAGGAATATTAAGTTTAAAATTATCCTTAATAAACTTAGTAGGGTCATTAGTTAGGCTATACAAATTTTTTGTAGCATCAGCATTAAGAACACTATCACCTTTCAATAAAGGCGTAAGTACTGCACCATCAGAAGGTCTAATAATAACCTCTTGTCCTTTTTCCTGAGTCCAAGCTAATTGATTAGAATTAATATAAGCACTTCCGCTTGCATAACCGTTGGCTTTCATCCATTCGAGCAATGCCTTACTTTGCTTTACATTAGCATAACCTTTCCAATCCTCACCATACTTCTTTTTTAATCCAGAGGCTTGCCAATAATAAGCTCCATATTTTGTGTCGATTCCAAAATATCTCATTCGAGCAACAAGGTTATTATTTATATCTTTAGAATTATCGCCTCTGCCTGACATATTTCCACCTTGCTGAAAGAAGCCATAGTCAGGAAGAATACCCATATTGCGATTAGCGTTGTCATTAGCTACTTTAATAGCATTTAGCATATTGGTGTTAATAACTTCAAGCGAACCTTTTATTCCAGTTAATGAATTTGTAACCCCATTCTTATAAGTACTCAAAGGCATACCGCTATTCCATGCATCCGTTATAGACTTAGAAACTGTATATCCAACATCTTTAGATTGATTTTGAATGGTATCAATAATTGAATCTGCATTTTTATTTGAGTTATCAATCATATCACTAACTAAGGCGTCAACATCATCAAGCCTTTCATTCAAAATCTTCTCATAATCATCATATAAATTATCTAACATTTTTTGCTGGTCTGAAACATATTTATCATATTCAGAATCTTTTAAGTCTGATTGAGCGTTTTCTAAATCAGTTTTAAGCTTTTGAATTTTAGCCTTTGATTCCTCAGATGTATCACCTTCATAAGCTGATAATTGTTTTTGAATATCTGTAATATTTTTTGTCTGTTCTGCTATTTTCTTTTGATAATCATATAAATCCTTGGCAGATTCAAGGGCTTCATTTCGTTTATCTATTAATTTTTGTAAGGCATCTAATTCTTTATTAATACCTTCTTCAACCATGTCTTTAATAGCGTCTTTTTCACTTTCAGATGCCGAAATAGATTCTCTTTGTTTAGAAAGCAAATCTTCTCTACGCTCTAATAAATCTTGATTATAAGGGTCTTTCGCAAGTTCTTTATCAATCTTTTTAATCTCTTTTGCATACTTAGAGGATTGTTCCATATAAACATTATAATTCATACCATGCAAACCCATAGTAGCATTACCTTCGTCAGTTAATTGACCTTTATCGTCATATAACTTATCGCTATCCATAAGATTGATTAAAAAATCTGATTCGTCAGCTATTGCAGAAATCTTTTCTTGTATTGTATCAAAAATATTCCAGTTGGCTTCACGAATAGATTTATTGTATTCTAAAATTGCAGTCTGTGATTCCTTAATTGCAGATTTGGTTTCTTCAATTTGGCTTTTCATCTCATTATAAGCCTGTGAACCTACCTTAATTCTACCTAAATTAACAGCATCATTCAAAGCAACATTCTGTTGTTGTTCCTTTTTTCGTAAATCAATAATATTAACTCTTTCATTAGAGGTTAATGCTGAATAATACTTTGTGCTTGTAATATATCCCTTAGTTTCACTTTGAGATATATTTTGCTCAATATCACCCTTTTTACGCTCAAATTTACTTAATATCGTATCCCATTGAGTACTTACATTATCAAAGTTAGTCTTTGCTAACTCTGATAACTTACTATTCAACTCAGATACGGCATCTCTACATTCATTAGCCTTTTCAATCCATTGTTGATATGTTTGAATTTTTTCTACTAAATCATCATTATCTTTTATAGTAGAAATATCAATAGTTCCATTGTTTACTCTATTTTTCCAATAATCTGAAAGACCTACTGAATTAGCTTCTTTTGTATATCTTGACTGTGCTAATTTTTGAACATCAATTTCGCTACGAATGTTTGCTTGCTCTTTAAATAGTGCTTTTGTGCGTTCATTCCATGTTTTGAATGTATTATTTACTGTATCATCTAATTTAGATATTGCATTTTCAAGCCTTTTTAGAAGAATTTCTATCCAATCAAAAACTTGTTTGCTTTCAGATTTATTGTCTTTATCTTTATCTGATGATGAACCGCTGGCTTTAGTTTTTACATTACCTTTATAAGTAATTAAACCCTTTCCAGTTGAATTACCATTTGCAAATGCTTTGCCACGCTTTTTACCACTGGTTATTTTACCATTTTCAAGCAGTTGCTTTGTCTGGTTCACAGAAAAAATTATGTCATTTCGTCTATACTTAAAAAATTCCGCCGAATCTTTACCAATAGTAAAGTAGTTGTTTCCTCTAACACATTTATATTTTGTTTTATTCGCTATATAAAACAGGGTACAACACCCCTCATAGTTTCCTATGAGATTAGACTATATCTTTATGTGAAATTAAATTATTATCTAAGATTTTTTCTATATTAAGATAATCCCAATAAGGAATCCTCAATAATGTAATATTTTTATTATTACAATAATCTGTATTGATTTTCTATAAGCACTTTGTTCCTCCTCTCATTTTAAATTAACTAAAAATAAAACACAAATTATATTTGTACTAAAAATAATTTCACATATTTACTATTTCGAATTGCCAATAACTTGCAAATCTACTCCCATAAGGGATAGTCGTTGAACTTTATCACATAAAATGTAATCTTAGCTGCTGATTATCCATTGTTTATAATACTTAGAACCATGTCACCATGTATATCACATATTTCATCTTATATCATTTTGTTAATTTTTTCTGTCTTTCGACCACATTCACACTTATCATTTCTGATTATGTTGTAGTTTAACAAACTTTAGGATTTTCCAGCAATTAAATAAATTATCTGGCTATAAAACTAACCAGTTCTTCGCCGAGTTCTCCTCCCAAATGAGTACCACTTGGTGTATTACCATTACTACCATTAGCGTGAGCTTTTCCAAATAAGCTACCAGTAAAAAACTTTACAACATTAGATAAAGGATTATCACTACTTTTTAGTTCACTTTCAACTTCAAGTTTTGCTTTTAAAGTAGGGGGGAGGCTATCAAGAACTTGACTATAATCCGCATGATAATAAACTGTACCATCTGTATCTTTATCAGTTTTCTCAAAATCTTTAACTGCCTTATCATCAACTTCTGTGTCAACAACAGCAACAGTACCTAAACCTAATTTTGAAATTTTATCTTGAAAATCTTTGCTACCAATTAAATTATCAATAGATTTTAAAAAGACATCTTTTGAAGAAGTATCAATTCCTAAACTAACCAATATTTGTTTGCCAGTTTTATTTCCATTTTGTTCCTTTAAATTTTCATATAATTCATTTATAGCATTATCGGCTTGTGTAGTATCAGCACCTATTTCAAGATTTATCTTTTTATCATTGATATTTTTATTGAGAGATTCGATTAAACCATATATAGTAGTAGCTTTAGTTAAATAATCTTTAGAAACAACTTTATTATTAGAATCTTTATAATAAGATATATTTCCATATCTATCATAGCCACCAATATAATTGTTCATATCTGTATCTACATTATATATACCACTTTCTTGGTCTACAATAGCCTGTTTAGTCTTTAATAAAGTTTCTAATTCTTTTTGAGCTTCTTTAGCACCTTCAAGCTTAATATTAATCTTTCCATTAGAATCTTTAAAACTATCTAAGTTTTGTTTAGCATCAGAAATTTTGTTATTTATATTTTCTAATGTCAATTCAGTATTTTCTAATGGTTTAAGGTCGCTATACTCACCTTTAAGATTTACAACCCACTCATAATCAGTAAGCTTTTTAAGCATACTTTCTACAAATTCAACATCAATACCTAATTTTTTAGCTGCATCATCATTGTCAATATTAAGTTCCCAAGTACCATCATCTTTGAGTTTAGCCCATTCAGGATTAACTTCTTGTAATGCGTGTAAGAAATTTAATACACCATCTGAACCTTCTGCTAAAAAATCTGTTGCTTTATAAGAAGTACCACTAATACTTTCCTTTAATCTTTCAAATTCTTTTCTGACTTCTGTCGGAGAAGCGGCAGACAAATCTTTATTAGAAAGCAAGTCAACATATTCTCTAAACGCATTTGTGCCTACAAGTCCTTCATCATAAAGCTTTTGAGCATCCTCTATGTAATTACGAATAGTATCATACATATCTCCTTCTTCACCAGAAGATTGAGCTTTTATCCATTTATTATAAGAAGATGTTAAACCTTCATACTGAGAAGCAAGTTGCGATACATTATCTATTTCAGTAACTATTTTACTTCTTTCATAATATAAGTCAGCTAATTTAGTAGCATCTGTACAATTATAAATCTCATCAGTAACATCTTGATAATCGTCTTTTAAATCTTTTAATTGTTTATCAATAGATTTTTTTTGAGATTTTTCGTATTCAGATTCTAATTCTTGTAAAGCTCTTTTGTTTAAATGAATACCATTTGCAGTTTTTTCAAATAATTCTTCTGAATCATATCCATCAAGATTTTTAAATCTATTTTTTATAAAATCAATAGAATCATCGGTTAATCCTGTTCCAGAACTTGATTCCTTTATTACACTATAAAGACTATCTAAATTTTCAGTTTCGGCAGAAAGATTAACACTGACATCAGTATTACCAACTATTTCTCCAACTTTAAGAACTGTATCAAGATAATTTTTCATTTGGTTTACAGATTCTTTAGTATCAAGATTATCTATTTGTTTATTGAATTTTTCAATAATATCACTATTTTCAGATTTAATCAATCTGGTAATAGCCTCAGATAGATTATCTGTTTCACCTGCAAGTTGTGGATACTTGTTGATAAGGTCTACTAAGTCTTTACTGTCTAACTTACCATCTTCTTTAATAGTAGTAAGAACATTTTGAAGGCTGCTTACCTTTTCAACATAATCATCAACATTTTTGGCAAATTCACTCGTAACAGTTTTACCGTCTTTGTCAACAGTTTCTCCAACAAGTTCAGCAAAACTAATTTTAGGTGTAGACTCTACTTGATTTCTTAACTTATTTTGTTGTGTTTTATATTCAAAAGAATATTCAGAGTAAATAGTTGAAAGATAAGCATCTATTTTAGATTCAACAGAATTTGTATCATTAGCATTATCGCTAAGAAATCCTTCCGATATTAAATCGTCATAGTAATTATTATTTTTTATTTCTTTAATGAGTTTTTCACGATATTTTTTATAAGTTTCAAGAGTATTAATAGTGTCATCAGGGCTAATTTTCCCAATCATACTATCAATAAAACTTTGAGCAGAAATATTAAAACTTTCAGATTTTTCTTTATAATGTGCAGAAGCTGAATTAAGCTTATTAAAGAGTTCTGTATCTTGAAGATTAGCTTTTTCAAGTACATCTACTGCCGATTGAAACCATTTACGCTTATCAGCAGCATTACCACCAGTTAATTTTAAACCATAATCTGTACCAGTACTAAAGAAATCCTTGCTTGGCTCATTATAAAAATACGCACCTATTTTTTTACCAAGCTCGTTTAAACTCTCATCAGATTCATAAGAAAAGGATTTAAACGCATAAGGCGAAGCATCATCATATTTATTCGTTGCCTTACCAATCAATCCTGCTTTGTTTAAGGCTTCAATGATTTTTTTGTTCTCTGAAACAATATCATTTTTACTTTTATCTGAATTACTTATATATTCTGCAATATCATATCCGTAGTTTTTCTCGCCTACAGCTTTAGACGCATCTTCTTTTGCTGCAACATAATTTTCTCTTGCATTTTTATAATTTTCTTCAGCTTTTTCATTTCTTATATTTTTTAAGACTTCAAGCTGTTCTTGATATTTACCATTAACCAAATCAAGATTATCACATTGTTTACCGATTATTTTATTGATTTGATTTTGAATATCTAATAATTCTTTATTAGTGCTATTATCTCTTGTACTCTTTTTACCTAATTCTTCATATTTAGAAATAAGTTCATCAAGTGTTTCAGTTTCTTCTTGAGATTTTTTTAACCGTTCTTTTGCTTCTTCGGCTTCTTTATGTGCTGCTTCTGCTGCTTTTTCCGAAGCGTGAATATAATCGTCAATAGATTTAAAAAGTAAAGTGACACCACCAATAACTAATGCACTAATTATGCCGTCAAGAGCAGTAGTAGCAAGATTAAGTGCAACAGTTTTAGCAGTAGCTTTCACTAAACTACCAGCATAGCCTGCAAGAGAAGCATTTCCTTGTTCTACCTTAGATAAATATCCCCCTAATGCACTATTAGATTGATTTATCGCACCTACAAATTGTTCTTTATTAAGATGTACTGTGTCCTCAAGATTTCCATTATAAAGTTCAATTAATTTTTTAACATCTTTCCATGTAGTACTTTGTGCTTTGAGTGTTACTTGTGATTCTCTTGACTTTATTTTTAATTCTTCAGTTGCATTACTTAAATCAAATTCTTCTATTTTAGTAAGATTCAAGGTCTTTGCATATTCCTGTGCCGTAATACTGGCGGTATTCATATGAGCAGACCAAGAACTTAATTGCTGTTCGCCTCTTTGAAGCGATTGAATGTAACCTGTAAGAGAAGCTATATCATTATTGAGCTGTTTTGTAAAATTTTCTGAATAAAAATTCTGATTTTCTTTATAATCTGGTTTTCCTATTGTTTTCTTTCCAAATAAAGATATTCCAACACCATTGCCAGACTCATCTTTATTGACAGTAAAAAGACCAACGCCCTTTTTAATATCTAAATACTTTAAAAGAGCTGTTGTAGCAGCGGTAAGAAGCACAGGTAGGGTTGTTATGTTTTTTATTAAGTCATCAGTACCAGATATTATAGCTGTAAGATTGTCAATGACAAATTTAACAACTTTGTCATTCATTATAGTTGTAGATAATGATTCTAATGATGACTTTACTTGATTTGTTTTTGCTTCAATAGAATCTAACCATTTATTTTGTTCTTTTTGTGCAGAACCAGCAGAATTTTGTGCAGCTTGATAAGCTTTTTGAATTTGTCCACTCTGAAAAGCTTGAATAATAGCAACACCCTGATTAGCTCTATTTTTACCAAACATAATTTCTGTAAGGTCGGCTTTGTTAGTATCACTTAACTTATTATAAACTTCTGATATAGATTCAAGAATATCATATGTATCTTTAAAAGAACCATCATCATTAAAAATATTTGTATGTCCTTCGGTTAGATTATAAATCTGAGTTTGAATTTTAGAAACAGATTCAATATCTTCATATTCCTCGCCAATGTCCTGAAGTTCGCCCTTCATTCCTCGCAAACGCAAAGAAATAGTCTTTAAACCGTTACCAAGTTCTCCAATATCTTGGGTAATTTCACCGCCACCAGTAAGCATAGCTAAAGACTTATTTATATCATTGCCTGCAACCGCTAACGATGAAGCCGAAACTTTCAACCCTTCGCCTAAACTACTTGAAGATACTGCAAATTCATTACCAAGTTTATTAAATTTATCAACTATTGATATAGCATCATCAACATTTATGTTATATGCTTTTAAAGCTGTAACAATATCTTTAACAGCAGTTTCCGAATCAACCTCACCAACATTTTGATAAATTGATGAAACTTTTGCTAACTGCGAAGAAGCATTAATGTCATAACCCAATTTACTCCATTCAGAAGTTGCAGTTATATAATCAGTTAAAGTTACACCTAAATCTTTTGCATTTTGTTTTGCGTTTTGAAAGAAATCAGAATACTCTGCGTCAGTATTATCAGTAACCTTATAAAGATTAGTCATTGCACTATCTACATTTGCAACATTTTGATATGCTTGTTTTGCTGTATCAACTATTTTATAAAAACTGTTAGAAATAGTATAATATGATGCTAATTCTTTGCCTTTTTGTTTTAAAGTGTCAATAAAATTTAAACCAGTTTTACCAGCTATAGTTGCTTCTTGTGTAATATCTCTGAACTCATCTTTAAGCCTATTTAAACTTATTTCATTACAACTTTCTAACTGACTTTGAATAGTTTTAATTCTTGAGCCGAATTTTTTAGTAGCATTTGAATTTTGTGATAACCATACATTAATTTCATTGCTAAATTGTCTTTTACTATTTTCAAGTTCATATACCGAATTGCTTATTTTTTGTAATTGAGTTGCTTGCTTTAATTCATTATTAACTTTTTTTAGAACATCTTCAAACTGATTATAAGTTTCGATGATTTCTTTTGTATTATTAGCGTCAATAGCGTTTTTTAATTCTATATAACTTTGAGATAACTTATTTAAATTTTCTTCCGTTGTTTTTGAAATAGTATTTAAACTTCTTAAACTTGATTCTATCTTGCTATATTCACTATCAATATTACCTGAATCAAAATTGCTTTTTATTTTTAAAACTTCTGCCTGTTGTTTTGTCTGTTGTTTTTCTTGCTCAATTTTTTGTTGCTCTCTTTTTTTATCAGAATCAGCACTGTTAATTCTTTGTATGGCAGAATCTTTGGCATTATCTTCAGCCTTTTCAATTTCTTCTAATTTTTTCTTTAATATCTCAAATTGTTCTGTTGGTAATTGTTCTCCAAGCTTTTTTCTTAATTCTTCGTAAGAATTGCCAACATTTTTTATCTGCGTTTCTATCTCTGTAATTTCATCACTATGCTTTTCAGGATTATTGCTTTCAAGTTTTGTTTTTGAAAATTCTAAATCTTTTTTCTGTCGAAGAAGTAAAATTAGTTTTCGCTCTTGTTCTTTTAATTCTTGCTCTTGTTGCTTTAAAGCTTCTGCCTGTTGTTTTTCTTGCTCAATTTTTTGTTGCTTTAAAGCTTTATCAGCGGCAATGCTGGTATTTCTTCGTTTTGAAAAAATTTCTGCATCATAAATTTCTTCTAATTTTTTCTTTAATATCTCAAATTGTTCTGTTGGTAATTGTTTTTTAAGCTTATTTCTTAAATTATCATAAGCAGTTTTAATTTTATTTATTTGCTGTTCTAATAATTTAAGTTCGTTATCGTGATTATTAGTGTCGTTATTTAACTTAGTCCTTTGAGTTCTTAATTTTACTTTTTCTTGAGCCAATGAAATTAATTCTTGCTCTTGCTTTTTAAGTTTCTGTAAAGATTGTTTATCAGACAATGCTGCTTTTATAGATTCAATTTGTCTTTGAGTCTTATCAAATGAAGCATTTATTTGATTAAAATAATTACTGTTAATGTCAAACCCATCAATTTTCAAGCCTATCTTATATAAAGAAAGATAAGATGCTTTAAGTTTATTAACTTGTTCTGACAGAGTTTGAAATTGTTTACTACTTTTATCAAGCTTTGCAATTTTAATTTCTGAAACATTTATTTCTTTTTGAATTGTAGAAAGCCATTTATACACATATAATAAGTCTTTTGCGGAATCTAATTTTTGTTTATCAGCTTTTTCTTGTTGCTCATTTGTGTTTTTTGCTATTTTATTTACAGTAAGTAAATTATTAGCAAGGTCTTTGTTAGCCTTAGATAAATCTTGTATAAAGTTTAAAACTCTGTCATCAGATATAGAAATATCAATTTTTATAGATTCACATTTTATATTTTTTATTTTATTCTCAATTTTTTGTATAGCATCAGATTCCAACTCTAATCCGAGCATAACATTATAATCAGCCATTACACCATTCCTTTGTATTAAAGTGCAAGATTGCACTTGATTATAGGTGCAATCTTAATTATTATTTGACTCTTGAATTTTATTCAATTCTTCGCTAAAACTTTCTTTTTCTAACTCTGCTCTAAGTTTTGCAAGACCTTTCCATTTTCTATCTTTAGCAGTTGCATCATTGTATATATTCAACATTTCTGAACTACCCCATTGTTGCAATTCTTGTACCAATTCGGCTTCAAGCCCTGCTGCTAATAAAGTAGTACACCAATAATGTCTTGTAGAATGAGGATAAAAATGCTTACTCAAAGGTTTATCCCATTTTTCCATCCAACTTCTTATAGTACTGGTAGTAGCTGGCTCTCCGTCAGATTTAACAAAAATATAATTATGCTCTATTTCGTTTTCTTTCATAATTTGTTCTCTGATAGGCAACCATTGTTTATAATAGGGGAGGAATACATCTTTTATAATATATCTTTTTATTCGTTTGCCATTCACACCTCTACCTTTTACACGCATTTCATTAGTAGTTTCTAAAAATAATCCTTCAAAAGCTAAATTATTCTCATCTATGAGGTCTGTTGTGAAATTAGCAAATTCATCAGCTCTTGCACCAGAACCCATCATAAGTGATAATAAACATTGCTCTTGAGGCTTGTTTATCTCACCTAACCAATTCATAAGTCCATAAAGTTCATCTTTGGTAAAAACTGACTTCTCTCTGATAAGTTCTTTAGCTGGCTTTTCAATCTTCTTTACTATATTTTTAAAATTCGGATAGTGTTCGTCCATAACATTCTCAATCCAATCACTAAGACTACATAAAGATGAGTGCATTTGATGAAAACGATTAGGACTCCATTTCAATTCAGTAACGCCAAAATCAAAGAAATCGAGTATTTCAAATTTCTTTAAATCAACAAAAGACTTATTATCGCAATATAGTAGAACATAGCAAAAGAAAATATTATAATTTGACTTATAAACTAATACCGATTTTGGTGAACGCTTAGTTGAAAAATTCTTCAAAAATCTATCAACTAATTTTTGATTTTCTGGATTTATCTGTTCTATTAATTCAAGAGAAGTAATAACCTTTCTAAATGTTAATCTTTTTTTATTCTGCATAATATCACCTCATTTCTAAAAAATAGCACTGGTTTTACGCCAGTGCTTTAATCATATTTGTCAGATTTTTCTATTGTCTGTCAACCCGCTGACATACATATTCAGCACATATCTTAAATGTTGAGTGTTAGTTGCAATAAATGAAATATTTCTTTATTAAAATAAAATCCTTATTTTATATTTTATCTAACTTCTATACCTTTATTTTTTAAAGCTTGCACAATTAAATCTATTACACCATAATCATCTAAATCTAAAATGAGCATACTTTCACCCCAGATAGAAGTCCATTTTCCTTTTGGCATATAATTACATCCAAAATGTCCATGCTGCCCATTCAAGGTATCTTTAACAATTTCAGAAGTAGAATGTTTTTCGTTTTTATAATGTATTTTACTTAAATCAAAATAAACATTTGCTTTAAATCCATGACCTGTTGGTATTACTTCTGTCTTTACTAAAGATTTTAAAAGCTGATAAGTTCTTTTATATTTCACAGGTGTATATTCTTCATAATATTGTAAAAGTTTCTCTGCAATAATAGAATAAACTTCTTCTTTGACTTGCAACAAAGTATCTTTCATTTGATTATTTAAATGTTTTTCTAAATCTTTTAGATTTTTAAAATTCATATAATAACCTTTACTTTAAAACTTTTAAATGCTGATTTTGATAATTGTTTACTAATTCGTTAATCTTTTCTGTGAGATTACGAATCTCTTCGTTTTTAGAATTTATCAAATCACTTTTATTACTTTTAAATTCTTCAGATTTAACATAAGCATCTACAATTGCATTAATATCAAGATTTTCAAGATTGAGCGTATTTAATTTTTCCAAGATTGTATCAGCTTTTACTTGGTCGAAATGAATTTTTTCATTCAAAATCTTAAAGAAGTTTGAAATACTCTTACTTACACTATCTTCATGAATACCAGTTTTATATTCAATATTATAACTTGTTTCTTGTTTCAAGTTTTCAATAAAGTTTTCACCAATAGCACTTTTTATACTATCAATAACATTAGTGTTTTTGATAAAATTTTCTGTATCATCAATCGACATATCACCTAAATCAATATCTGTAAGAACATTAATAAGTGCAATATCAAAAGCTATATCTTTAAGGCAAGAAAAATAATCATCATCTATAAGGCAAAGTCTTGCAGTATTTTTGATGATTTTAATTCTATCTGACATATTAACATAAGACTTTATCTTATACTTAATTTCTTCATTATTATACTTATAAATATTTTCGCTCATACTATTTCTCCTTATTAAAATCATTAGTTTCAAAAAATTCGGTTAAATTCCAATAATAATTCACTCTTTTTTTATTGCCTTTGATTTTTACTGCATTATAAGATATTAAATCTATTTCATTAAAACTTGATTTATTAAGTCCATGATACATCTTCATAAAATCACCTATATATTGCATATAAGTTCTTTCAATCCCTATATCTTCACTTCTAAAATTAAAAACAAAACAAGGGTAAACATTTTTATATATAGAATATTCTTGTAAAGATAAAATTTGATGTTTATGTATCATTTTTCTTGGTTGAGTATCGTCTAATTCTATCTTTTCAAAAGTCATATATTTATCCTTAGTTGTTTTTAATTCAAGACAATAAAAAATACCTCTTTTACCATCAAATAAAAAATAATCGCAAGGATTTTTATGTGTAAAAGAAGTAAGATTACTTTGCGTAAATGCTTGCGGAGAATCTTTAAGTCTGTATAACAAATATTCATCAGAAATAGATTTTTTAAAATTCTCCTCAAATCGTTTTCCTACATTTTTCATTTTTACCTTTCTCTTTGTATAGTAGTTTAATAATAATACGGTTTTCGCCTTAAGACATAGTTATAAATAGGTTCACCGAAAACTATTCCAGCACCTCAGCACCGACTTATACAACGAAGAAGTATACTTCATAAGTGGTAAATTGTAAAAAAAAGGATATATAAAGCAGTGATTGCTCATATATCCAATAAAATATCAATCACTATTAATACTACTCTACAAACTTCTGTTTATTACGCTTTCTTTTTATTGTAACATTATTTTCTGTTTTGTTTGCATTTTCTGTATTCTGAATATCTTTCTCCTTATCATTGTTCAAAATATCCTTAATAATAGCCTTAATATTCTCTCTTAAATCTTCTAAATCAGACAAATCAACATTGGCAAGTTTTTCTTTTGCTTCTGCTTTACTGTATACATTGGTAGATAACCCATGTATAATCTGATAAATTTTATAATGTTCTGCGGTATCCGTATGTATCTTCCAAGGTGACAATCTCATAAATTCATTACAAGAATTACATACATAATAGCCTTTTCCACATATACTACAATATGCGTTTATCTTTTCTGCCATAAAATTCACCTACTTTAAATAAGAATAGGGAAGGGGCTATATACTAAATATAGCCCCAATTAATTCAATTATTCGCTTACTACAATAGTGAAAAGGTCATCATTTGTTTCATCACAATAATCCTTTGACATATCAAATTCAAATGGATGTTTTCCTGTTGATGTAAGTGCAAGTTCGATAGATTCAGGATTAAGCTTTGTCTTAGGACAAATAACTGCACCAGAATACACAAGATTATCATTACACTTATCTCTGAAATAAGCATAAATTATCGCACTACAAGTCTTAGGGAACTCAGAAGTCTTATTAGCAACCTTAACAGCTTTTTCAGTTTCGTAAGCATATTCTACATAAATCTTACCTGTAAGTCCTGTTGGTGTTTGAATTTCCTTACTTGAATCAGAAATAACAAACTCTGATTCAGAAACGGTAGAACCAGCCTTATAAGATTTTCCAATTTCGGAATTAGAAATAGAATAAATAAATTTTACACTATCCTTAATTGGTTGATTCTTCAATGTAACTTTGCTATCTGCAATTTCAAGAATTTCATAAGTATGACCCTTTAACTTATTAGTTAAACTTGCAACTTCCTTAGTTGAACCATATTGTGCTGCTGCAAGGTCAAGAGAAAGCAAAGAATTTGTAGCACTAAACTTAGCCTTCTTTGCACGATAAAGTGTTGTAATAACAGAACCAATAGCATCTGTAATCTCGTCACCTTCAGCAGTACAGTTGAGCGAAGAATCCTCAAGTGAAGTAAGTCTGTAAAGCATTTCCTTTGTTTCTGGGTCTGTAAAAGAAATTGAACGAACCTTATCTAAGATAAGTTCATTCTTGTTAAATGTGTCAGCCATAATTTTCCTCCTAAAATTTCATTAAAAAAAGAGCCTTTAAGACTCTAAAATTTTATATATATCCAGTAAAATCTAATCTACTTTTATCAATACCTTTTAAATCAGCAAATCCAGAATAAGCACCTTGCAATAACATAGTAGCATCCTGAATTTTATTAATTCTTTTGATATTGTAAAGTAATTCATATATTTTCATTTCTCCAACTTCTTTTCTACTTATTCCTGAGTACATAGAAATTGTAGAAATATATGGTAATAAAACACTTTTAAAATCCTCATATTGTTTGCTCATTGCTTCATCACGAGCATCTTCTATCAAATCTTTTTTAGTTCTTTCGTTAGCAGGAGTTTCATTATTTCTCTTTAATCCATGTATTTTACGAACTACTTCAGTAATTCTTGCATAAATGTACCTATTAATAGTTATATCATTTTCTGCATTATAAAGTATCACTTGATTATTTCGAGTATCTTTATATAATCCAAAATCAGCCAAATCAATATCTTTGAGTATTAACTTTAAAGGATTTTTACTTAAACTTTCTATATCAACATTTTTTACTTGCTCAGTATCTTTTATATTATTAAGAAGCTTCTTCTTACTTGAAACAAGCTGAGAAATAACTTTTATGAATAAATCATAATCATCTATCTTTGTATAATCTATTCCCATATCCCATAATTGCCATTTTAAATCAGCACCAACACTTGTGAGATTATACACTGCATTAAAATAATCTTTCTCACCAAAATTTTTTATCTGCATAACAGTAGGTTGAGTTACAGTTATTTTATCTGTAATTTTAACATCATCACCATAATACATTTCTAATTCATTATCAATCATACGTATTCCTCACTATTATTACAAGGTGAATTATTCAAATCAGTTGTAACAAATGTTAAAATGCGATATAAATAATCCGATTGATAAGAACCTTCAATATTACTTGATAACCTTATTATACCAATACCTAAATCAGACCTGCCGTTGAATTTTTTATCAATAAGTCTTGACAAATAATCATTTCGATTGTCGGTGACTTTAGGCATATTATCCACAATCATATGCCTATAATGAGATATTATTCGTATTTCTAATGTCGGGGTAACATATATTTTATTATCCATTCTATATGATTCGGGTATATGTACTTGAACTGTAAGAAAAGTATTTACTTCTTTTATTGTATAAGGGTCTTGGTCGTAATTAAATATATGAGTATTAATAAGTTTTTCAGGTGTTTTACTATCTACTGTAGAACTTCCTATTGCTTGTACTATTGTTTCATCTTTTATCAATTCTTTTATTATGGTATTCTTAATTAAACCAATACTTGAACTATTTGCCATTATAATAATGATTTAATATGAATAACCAAACTTGTTGATGGAATATTATTGTTTTCAGAAGATAATATCAATTTTATATCCTCATCAACATAATTATCATTGTCTACCCCAATAGCAATTTGATTATCATATTCCTTTACATAAAGTTCTTTTTTAAAATCTGAAACAATTTTCCAAATAGGAATAACATTATTTAACTCATTTCCATTGTCATCATAAAACTTAGCAGTAAATATCTTACTATCTCCACCTGATTTTATAATATTATCCTCATATATAATTACTGCCTTCTTATTATCTTCAGCTTTATCAGTTTCAAAATAATCGCATATTCCTAAATCTGGTCTATCCGTATCACTATCATTTTGATATTCAGCTAAAGTAACTTTAACAATACCCTTTTTGCCAAACTTATTAGTTGTAGTGTCATTTTGTGTTACAATAAAAGAAGTTGGATTTTGTTTATTATAATCTAAGTAAAATCTTTGTGGTGTATCTAATGCAACAGTATTCTCGTCATAAGGTAAAGACACTCTATGTTGCGTTGTTCCTAATGTAAATTGTCTACTGCTTGTTTCACCTGAGTTATACTGTGTTGTATTAATATCAACACAAGGATATTCCAAAATTTTACCTTCCTTGTTTTGCCATTTTAAAACCCAATTACATTCCAATAATTCGCCTTGATAATGAATATCATCAATATTAAATGATTTATTACATAACAAATATAACGAATTTTTATAGTCATAAAGTATGTCACCCACTATAACAGGTGTATCTATCAAAGTCTGAAAACTCATTTTGTTACCATCAACATTTGAAAAAGTTCTTTCATATAATCTAATTTTTATTGGTACTTCGTTATCATATGTTTTTTTGCCTAAACTCCAAAAATAAATTATATTATTAGTAGAACTATCATCTGTAAAGGTATAATCTAATAATCGCTTACTATTATTTACATTTTCCTGCATCATTGAGCTTCCACTTAATTCCATTTTTTTCTTGAATTTTTCTAAATAATTGATAATAAAACACCACCCTTATTTAGATTTTTGATTTATAAGAATGTTCAGTAAATGAAGTTTTAATACCATTTTTTAAGTCATCTCTTGTTTGATTCCAAGAATACCTTGACAAAAGTGTTTCATTTTCTTTTAAAAATGTAGAGTGCATTTCCATCATTTTTTCTAATTGATTAGCATTACTAAAAGCATTAAAATCTTTAGAACTTAAGCTAACTTTTAAAACTGATGGCACTCTTATATATGTAGAATCTAAATATTCAAGCAAGACATAGTTACTTAATATTTCGATTTCCATATCAGATAAATCTGAGTCAAATTGTTCTAACTCATCATTTCTATTCGACAAATCTTTTCTACATATATGAAACCTTGAAACGGCAGGAATAATATAATCATGTAAACAATCCTTTACTTCTTCTGCCGTCATCAAAGGAATTTCATAACTTTTAAATTTGGGTAAAAGATTAGCCCAAATAACATCATAAGGTGTAGCCACAATATCTGCCCCTTATTAAATAAGTTCTACCTTGAATTTATTTTCTAAAGTCTTAATAACAGATATGCTTTCAATTTTATCGTTGGCGACCATTTCTTTAATTTTATAAATGACAGTTGTCTTTAAAGAATTATCCATTTTAGAAATTTGTGAACAGATATTTTCAATGTTTTCCTTTGTATATGAGCTTGAATCCATAAGATACTCATAAGTATCATAAATTTTTGATAATCCAAACTTTTCGATTACTCTATTGTCCATTGGCTTGAGCCAAAGATTCCTAAAATATGATTTATAGTTTCTCCACATATTCTTTAAAGTTTCAAATGTAAGAATTTCTATATCACCAACATTATCCCAAGCATAATACTCACCATTCTTACTATCTTTATAACTTACAGATGGAATCAATGAAACGACTTCTATTTCTGTAATGTCAGTTAAAGGTTCTTGTGAGCTTATCCTGCTTTCATTAACCTTAGAGTTTCTGTTAGAAGAATCAGCTCCTACAGCAGATGTAGAAACTGATTCTTCACTAACAATATTAGTTGTTGCCTTTCTTGGCATAATATCACCCTTCTTATTCTCTTATTTTTATTTACTTATCAAGAAAAAGTAAACAGACCTGCATAAGCTGGAAGAACAAAGCCCATACCCATAAGTGTCTGAACCTGAACATCAATAGTTGCATCACTATTTCTCTTAGAGCCATCAATAGTACCAGTGCCAATATCAGAACGAGTATCACCAAACCATTCAAGCTTAATAGGCTTAGTATCACCGCCAAGAATAAACAACTTATTATCATCAAGTGCAAGGTCAAATGTACCAGACTTTAATGTTTGAGGGATAACCATAAGTCTATTACCTTCCCAATCAGCAATAGAACCCGTCATAGCCTTAGCTTCCTTTTGGGAATTTGCGAACATCTTATCAGGAACAATATTAGCAAGCTTTCTTAAAGCACCCTTAGTACCTGCAATAGTGAGATTCTCATAGCCACCAGCAGCCTGAACCTTGTCACAAAGTTTACCAACAGCTTCTTCACTATTACCTGTTGCTGCAAAATCAGATGGGAAAGCATTAGCTACACTTTGGAACTGTGTATAAATTCTATCCTTAATATACTTATTTACAGACTTGTAAACTACATCAAGAAGCTTATCAATAGAGGTAATACCAGTAAGAAAACGCTCAAGTTCATCATATACATGAATGTATATCCATTCCTTTGGAAGTGTAATTTCAGAACCTAAATCAATAGCCTGTCTATTAGTATCCCAGTGATTACCAGCAAAACGAGAAACAGTAAGAAGTCCACCTTCTGTATAGAATGAAGTTGTATCTCCTAAAGCACGATTCTTAACTTCTACAAAATTTTCAACAAATGGTGAATTAAAAATATTCTCACCAATAGTTGTGTTTACAACTTCTTCTACAATCTCATAAATCACAAGATTGTTTCTTCGAAAAGCCTGAAAAAGTGTAGCACCCTTTAGAATATCGCCATTAATTTTATCTCTAAGATAATTTTCAAGGTCTTTCTTAGATACCTTATCCTTGTCTATATGTAATGAAAAATCGCCTCTTGCTAAATCAAGCGTAAGGTCATAAATCTTTTCATTTTCTGTTGTGAATTTAGTCTTAACCATTATTTATCCTCCTTACTTTTAGGCTAAAGTAGTAACCTTAGCTTCATACATAACTCTTGAATATCCATAAGTGTTAGCTACTGTAACAAGAGTTGCACCCTGAACTCTCTTACGCATAATAGTAGCTTCAAACTTAGCGTCCGAAGTTGCACTATCGCCTGCAACTAACTTGCCTGTAGTTGTATCAATAGTAAGGAACTTACCAGTATCAGCCTTTGACTGTGTTGCCGAAGTGATACCATCAATAGAAATTGCAAATTCATCGTTAAAAGCAACTACACGCACTCTAAAAGGAGTTCCAGCCTTAATGATAAAATTATCCTTTCTCTGATTAGTTATCTTGCACTCATCTGAGTTCCAAACTGGTTGGTCAACTACAACAACCTGCTTTCCAGTTGCTGAACCCTTTACAAACTTATAAATAACATCTTCGCCATCATCAAGTCCATCAAGATAGCCGAATGTACCATTTTCAATATCTTCAGTTGCTACTGCATCAAAAATTCTTTCTGCATAATGAGTAGACTTCATATTTACAGATTCAAATACTGTATAATTAGCCATAAATTTCCTCCTAAACAAAATAAAACCTGCGAGATTAATCGCAGGTTAAAGTTTTAAAATTAATATTTTATATTTTACTTATGTAACGGTATATTACCATACTTTGTAGATACATAGTTAGTATCATCGTCATCATGAATACTTGTATCTGATACATTAACAGTTAGTGAATCACTACGCTTACTAAAGTTTTTTCTTAAATTTTTCTTAGCGAAAAGAATAGCACATTCACTTTCAATATCCTTAACTGACATTTCAGACTTCTTTTCTTTTAACTGTTCAAATTCTGCAACATCAGAAAGTGCTAAAGAATATTCATTAAAAACATTTTCTTTTTCTGCTTCTAACTGTTCATTAATACGCTTTTCTTCTGCAAGTACATATTCATCATACTTAGGCTTAATTTTATCATAATCAGCTTGAAGCGTTTCATACTTAGAAACAATTTCACTCTTTTCTTGATTAAGAATATCAATTTTCTTATCAAATTCAGAAATGCGATTTTCAGTAATAGAATTGTCAATAATATTTTCGCCATCTTGATAATTTTCAAAAATAATCTTTTTTCTTACCCCAGTGCTAAAATCAATAATAGGCTTATCGTTTTCTACTTTAAAAGTAAAACCATAAAAATTCCAATGGTCTTTTCTATCTTCAACAATTACTTCATTACCTTGAACATCACTAAAATAATATCTTGGAAATCTATCGCCCCATTGGTTTGTTTCAGTTTCATAATCTTCTACAATATTAGCAATATCATTTATCGCACTCTGAACAGTTTGTGTGAAATTTTCTTTATTTGTATTCTTAATATCCTCCATATTTCTTTTACCTCCTCCATCAAATTTTAATTTATTAAATTCTTCCAATCTATTCTTGATTTCAGAAAATACATTATCAACAGAAAATTGTAATGTAATATTAGAATCAATCATAGCTGGTTGAATACTTTCATCAGTTGTTGACAATATACAACAACCCGCAAATGAGAATTTAGTAAATGTAAAAATGCCATTTTCATCTTCAGTGCCATCAAAGTTATTTATTTCTAACTCCATTGACTGTCCTTTACTAATATCTCTTTCAAAAACATCAACGGCTTCATTGAATTTTGTCCAAATAAGACCATCTACTTGTAGATATTCTCTTTCTTCACCATCACTTGAAATCTTTTTTACCCATCGGGCATTACAAGATTCAGGAATGACACCATACGCTTGTCCTAAATAAACTTCTTTTATTATATCATTTTCAACTACAATTTCATGCTCGTGTCCAGTAAAATCCTTTTCGCCGTTTTCATTTTCTTTTATATAGCCTAAAATCGGTGTATTTTTAATAGTTTCTATATTTTGTTCTACTACTTCTTTCGTAAAAACACTACCATTAAAATTCTCACCTAAATGCAAAACATCAATAGTAACATTCAAAAATCGTGTATCTTTAGTTTGATATTCACCATTAATACTAAAATTTACTGGTAATAAAAATCTTTTATTTTTATCCATTTTACACACCTCCATTCTTTAATCACTATCTATCTATATTACTATCATTATCTTCAGTTTGCTGACCTGCTATATCTAATGTTTCACCCTTAGAAGCGTTTGTCGGTCTGCCAGCTTCATCACTTGAACTGTTATAAGATGAGGATAGAGGAATAAACCTATTTTGAAAATCAAAAATATCAGTATGTAAAGTATACGCATTTAATGTTCTTGCTGGTGTCATATCTAAAGAAGCCAAAAATTTATCAATTACATTAATGCCTAAAGTACACGCTTCTTTATATTTCTTTATCACATTATCACGATTAAATATAGTAGTATCTAATAAATAAAAATTAAATTTAAAATTATTCTTATTATATTTTCTTATCTTTATAAAGCGATTTATCCATCTTTCAAATTGTCGGTATACACCATATACAAAACCCGAATCATTCTCAACAGATAAGTTTACAGCAGTACCCGATGAACTACCATTATATAATTCCTGACTTATACCAGATGAATTATAAACTTCATCTAAAGCGTCTGAAACATTATTGCGAGTATTATTACTATCTTTAAAAGAAATTGCCTTACCTTCTGAACCTAAAGTATGTATCAAACCAATATCATCAGGCATACTATTTCTATTTATCTCAGCAAATACACTTAACATTTCAGGTGAAACTACGGGCTTGTCTACCGTATTTTCATCGACAGGAACTTTCACTATAATAGCTTTATAGTTATCCGTCTTAGCTGATTGTAATTTTAACTTCTTATATAAATCTAAATCAAAAATATCTCTAATAAGATTAATTAGAATTGGATAAGGATATATCCATTGACTATTTAACTTTATACAAATTTGTTTATCAGCAGGCGGCAAATACCAATGTTCAGATAATTTTCCATCTCTAAAATCAATCCATGCTTGTTGAACATAATCAGGATAAGAGCCTAAATTCTGAGGCTTAATTTTTGCTAAATCTATTGCGAAATTATAAAGTCCGTCTTGAAGCTTATACAATTTACAAATAGAAAAATTTACTTGTTGTATAAAGAAATCAGCTTGATTTTCAATTACAAGTCCACAATAAACATCTTGATAGGGGAGTGTCTTGAAAATTTTTGAAAATTCATGCTTCAAATTCATATTTTCAAGTTTTACACTTAATGTTGAATAAGCTTTCTTCAAACTTTCAATATTAATATTTTCTTTTACATCATATAAATCAACACCCCAACAGAATAATGCCATATTACTGTAATAATTATTAAGCCTATAATAATGTGGTGATATTTTCATAAGAGATTCAGAAATACTTAACAAAATCCTCCAACGACTATAAGGATGTTGGAGAGCATACTCTATATCTTCAAATTTATATTGTCCTAAAAAACCTGATTCTATAAGAGTGTTATTTGTAAATAAATCTTGCATTATTAATCTTTGATATAAACTTCTATATAAATTATAATCAATAGGTTTACTACCTTTAATAGAGTTGTTAAATAACTTCTCGTCTTTCTTATAATAATTATTTTGTTTACCTCTTTTTGTCAATATATCACCACCTTAATATAATTTTGCTTTTTTGTTTAACTTTTTAAAAATTGTTGCGTAATCATTTAATTTGAAACCTTTTTTAGTTTCTTGTAAAAACTCACGCTCTAATTGACATTGAACCCAATAATTATAAGCCAATGAGCTATATCGGTCTTTTCGCATACCAGATTTTTCAAATACTCGCACATTAGTTCCTTTGACTTCATACTCAAGATTTATCAATTCGTAAATAAGTAATGTAGTTTGAATATAAGGCATTTCATAATCAAGTTGATTAGCTGTAGTTAACTTATCAAAATCTTTAATTCGTTTTTTTAATACTTCTTTCCCTTCATTTTCGGGAATAAGTAAATTAATTTTTCCACTTGAAAAACCACTTCTAAGAGCTACACAAATTTCATTGTTAAATGCAGGGTTTGCTTTAATAGACCATATAACTTTTTTAGCTTTATCAACTTTACATCTATCAGCCATAACACTATCATTACAACAACTTAAAGCAGGATAAATTTCTCCATTTTCAGGGTCATAAATATCTCTTATAAGAATATCATATACACTCAATCCTCCATTAAGAGCATCAATAACTAAATCAGTACATTTATAAAAATGAAATAACCGCCTTACTTTTAATGCTAAATCTTCAGTTACTTCTCCTTCATAATTCTGTAAATATATAATATTTGAAGTGTATGTATTGTTACTGGAAGGAATCGCACTATTAATAATAACACAACTTGCATCGTTATTATTTTTAGTAGAAGCCATAAGAGCAACATCTAATGACAATATTCTTCTTTCGTTTAATGCTAAATTCGGGACTTTAACCTTTGAATTTTCAAATGGATATATTGCAGTTTTTAATTTTCTCTGTTTTGATATATTATCAAATGTAAAAAATGCACCTTCAATATCATTGTGTGGTAAGCAACCCATTTCCATATCAAAAGTAGATTGGTCGAAATCACTCTCTGACATTTCTTCTTCTATTTCACTTTTTTTCTTTAAACCTTCTTTAATAGCAACCTGATATGGTAATGCACAAACAAAATACTTCATTTTATCACTTAACAAATTAGCAGTAAAAGCTTTTGATTTTTCATAACTCCAATGTGATACAAACCAACAAGATGACATATAAATTTCAATATTTGACTCTAAATATTTTTCTTGATTGGAATATTCTGGTCGATTTAAAAAATTAGGTTGTCTTGGTGTACCCAAAAACCTTTTAATAACGGTATTTATTGTATTTTTGTCAATCATTCTAAATTCATCTATCACAATAACATTAGCTCTCGCACCTCTACCAGAATCAGAAGCTGTAACAACCCTTATCCATGAGCCATTTCTAAATTTAATAAAAGCAGTGTTTAAACCAAGAGAAGATTCTTCTATTTCTCGATTAAGATTATCTGAACCCCAAGTAAAATTTTTACAAAAATCGTCTATAATTTTAGATAAAACTTCATTAGCTTGTGTTCTTGTTCCTGATGCAACACAAATTTTTGTCTTAGGAAATAGGATACACCTAACTACGCAGAACAGAGATGTTAGCCATGTTTTTCCAATCAATCGTTATTAACTATAGGCTTTTTATCCTATACTCTGGAAGTTTCCTTCATTTTCATTGGTTAGTCTTTTCTAACCCAGCTTAGCATATATTTTCATCTTCAACATTACTTGTTAAGATGTCAGACACTCGTGGCTACATTATTCTATTTGTCAGTAGCTATGCGTTACGGTATCACTTTGCCTTTTAAATCAAAGTGATTACCTCGGTATTAGCATATAATTAATTTTTATTACTTAGCCTTCACCGATTTTGCCTGATTTAATTACTCTAATATTTCTATTAGAGAGAGCATTTTTCTTGTAACAATAAAAATTTTTCATATTTTCTATGTGAACTACCCACGAGCTAAAGCTAATAGGATTTCTGACTTACTTGTTTAAAATAAACTTCTTTTGTTCTTTATCAAATAATTCTTTTATAAATAAACATTTCTTTTTATTTTACATACTTAAAAAGAAGTGGGCGGTATTTATCCGTCAAACTTCATTGTTACAAATGCGTTTTACTCCTCGCAGCCCAAAACATAAAATGATTATTGTGCATCATCTCATATAATAATATTTTTTGAAATAATTTTAGGTTTATATTCAAATACTCTTTTACAAAACGCTGTGGGTTATGCTAATGTCGGTAGAAATTTCCCCAATATGCAACACCCTGTAATATGCGTTCAGATTTCTCGTTCGCTAATTGTTTTTCGCTTTTTTTACAATTTTCTACCAATTAAACCACCACCTCTATTTATCATTTATACTATTTCCAAAAATAGCATCGAATAATGCTTCAGAACTTTCATCTCCGCCATATTCAGGCTTGGTAGCAGTGTATTTTTTCATAAATTTTGTATACAAATTAGAAAACGCATTTTTTATTCCCATCATTTTCGCAAGGTGTCCACGAAAAAAGGTATCAATGTATAAACCTATATTATCAACATCTTTTAACTCCTCATCAATTTCAGGAAGCGGTCTTGTATTCTCATATTTGTCAATAAGCGTTCCAAATGTTTGCGTATCAGCCATAGTTTCAGCAACATTTTGCTTAGGTTGAAGATTTAAAGTGCCAAGATAATCTTGAAATGACCTATCTAAATCTTTGGTGTCTTTGCCTTCTCGTCTTGCTTTTAAAATATCTAATTGTTTAAAACAAAGATTTTTAAATAATTCTTCTTGTGCTTTTGTCCTACACTCATGCCTTGAAGTCCAATCATCGAATTGACTCTGCAAAAATTCATAATCTTTTTTAGAACCCAATCCATATCCAAAAAGTTCAAGAGTTTTTTTGTCAACTGAATCTTCTAAATTTTCATCTAAATCAATATCAGCATTATTAATATTCGTATCATTATCTGTATTTTTATCTTTTCGTGATTCATCTATTGTACTATCATAATCTTTTTTTAGATATTGATATTTTGTTATTCTTTTTAAATATGCTGTTATAAAACAAACTTTATTACCATTACTTTTCATAACAGAATTAAAAACCTTATCAGAATAATAAAGATTGTACATCATACACAATCTTTTTGTTGCTTCTTTGTCAGGTTCTAAATACTTAAGTTTAGTATACTTGTCCACATAATCTGTATATAATCCCTCTAAGCAACTTTTGCAAATAGGAATATAACCATTGTAAGCACCATAAATTTTATTGCTTGAAATCCAAAATCCTTTATCCGCTTCAGTGCTTGTTTTTACTAAGCCACAAACTCCGCAAGCCATAGACTTAGCTCTTTTGCATATCTTAGCTTCGCCTATAATTTCTTTTTTTTCTAAACTTTTTAAAAAATCAACTTCTCTTTTCGCATCTCTTGCTGCCATAATACCTTCACCACCTAATAAACTATTAAATGTATAGTTGATTTAATATGATATATCTTTTATTTATTAATTTAATTTTAAACTATACTCACAAATCTTGCCTTTGCCTTCTTCAAAAACAAGTAATTTTCCAGAAGCATTAGAAGTTTTATTTAATGAAAGGGAATAAGTATCTACACCTACAATAGAAGGAATATTAATTACTTCAGAATTAACACCAATCTCCTCACTTTTTGAATGATGTAAATGTCCTGCGATTAAATACTGTATTGAAACATTATGAATCTTAGAGAAATCCTTTAAAGCCCTTTCCATATTTTTAATTTCACCATGTATACCCATAATTGTATTTCCTGCAAGTGTATCATAAATATAACCTGTAGGATTTTCTATTAAGGTAAAATTAGGATTGTTTTCTAATCTTATCTTGATAAATTCTTTTACAATTTTACCCATATTATCTTCTGTAAAAGTTCCTTTTCCTTGATTTAACATACGCAATTCAGTGTGATTTCCATTTGTCATCTGGTATCTCACTTTAACATATTCAGTTAATTTGTTAAGCCAATTTGTAATGAAATTTGAATATTGAATAGTCCCGTCAACAACACCATATTTTAATTTCATAAGTTGTGATACCCTAAGACAGCCATCAGAAAAATCACCTAATGAATAAACATTAAGTGTATCAATGTTATCTCTTTGAATGATTTCTATTACTTGATTAAGTAAATCCCACATTCTATTTTCAAAAATTTCAGGATTATAAGAATTAATTATGTTTCCGAGTAAATCTCTCAATTCAAAAGTGGCACCAAAATGTTCATCGCCCCAGATTAAACAATATGCCTTATCGTTATGCTTAGGCTCTATGTAATTTGGCACTCTCATTGGAGAAAGATTATTTATTGTTTCGCAAATCTTTTCGGTGATTAATTCATCTCTTGCCGTTTCACGAAGCCATTTATTATATTCTATTTTTTCTGTTTGTAATTTAATTCTTTCTTTTCGTAATTCTTGAATTTTATTTTCTAAATCATCTGCTTTAGAAAAAACTTTATTTTTATTTTCAGACACTAATTTAGATTTTAAATATTCAGTTCTAAATTGTCCTCCAAAAATAGTAGTAGAAGATTTTCTAATTGTATCGGCAGCACACTGAATATTATATTTCTCTTTTATTTCAGACCAATCTAAATCATTGATACCTTCTATCTTGTTAGAAATATCTTTACATACCTGTTCATACATATCAGGTGTTAAACCATATTTCAACAATTCTTTCTGAAAATCGTAAATTTTTGTCAACTCCTTTATAAAAATAAAAACAGTCAACTATAAATAGCTAACTGTTTAATGTTTATTTATTTTATTTTGACTCGCAAAGAGTACAGTTTTGATATTTATTGTAAGATATGTACTTTATTGAACATATACTATTGAATCTTCATTCTACTAAATACAATCTTCAGATATATTCAGCCACAAGGGAAACAGGTATGTGCTATAAGTAGCGACCTTATAACATTCCTGCCACAAATAACTTCAAGCCTTAATAGGAATGATTACCTACACCTTTCAGCAACAATTCATTATCATTAATTTTCTATAAATCCTCTTATAAAATTTATTTCTTCGCCTTTGCCTACTTAGACCCTATACACATCTTATACACAAGTTTCCTTGCTTCATAGCGAAATAACTTATGGTATTTCCGAGGTGTGAAATTAGTAACCAACTAATTTCCTAACTTGGATTCTTCATCATCTGATACGTCTATTGCGTTACCGACATGATAGTTGCTTTTATCTGCGATTATAATAGTGCTACACCTTTGATTTATTGATTCATTTTAAACATCACTGCATAAAAAACGGTAATTTCCACAAGTATCCTTGTTTCGTATACTACCGACCATTTCAGTATACCTCAGCATAATCTGCGAAATTATGTTTTCACTGAGATAATAGTATATATTCACTAAAATACATATCCTATTTTTATGGTGTCAGTAATCAGACTTGAACTGATACGATATTTCTATCAACGGATTTTAAGTCCGTTGCGTCTGCCTATTCCGCCATACTGACATATATTCGGAAGTTAAGTATATAATTCAACTTCCGAAGCAAGAGAATAAAGAAAAGTGAAAGAATTTATTATATAATCAGTTAAATTAACTGTTTATACCTTATTTGGTTTGCATATTAAGTTTTTCGTTATAATATCTTGTAACATTAACTTTTGCTTTAATACCACCTTTTGTAGTAATTACATCTTCAGAATAATTTAATTTTTTCTCTTTAGGTTTATTATAAATACCTTCTATGGTAATGCCTTCAAAAAGTCTAATTTTTAAAGGATTTTCTTTTGTGTTATTTTCAGATGTAGTAGACAATATTTCAAAAATTTTATTTTCAAGATTATTATATGTATCTTTGACAAAGTTTTCATCAATAGGATTTGCTAATTCACTTTTTATTATAGCAATTACTATTGATTTAGCTTCACCTGTTAAAAAACGAGAATGTTTAAAAGCCTTTACTAAAATATCTTCAATAGTTTCAACTATATTACATTCTTTTGATAGTTCTTTAATTAAATTTGCTTTTGTTATATCTTTATTGTTATTCTTGTTATCTACAATTTTATATTTCAAATAAATACCTCCGTTTGTTTGTAAAATAATCTAAAATAGGAAGAAAGCTAAAGGAGTAAACGCTCTCTTCCTATTAAAAAGACATTTTACGATTCTCCCTTTGTTTAAACAACCATATTTTATTGTTGCTTAATTTTATTAAAATAATTACACACCCTTATTTTATGGTTATATATTGCTAATTTTAAACTATGTATTACCCTTATTATTTTGCTTTTGCCTTTTTACTATAAATTTTCTATTTATCTTTTCTAATTTACTTTGACATTCAACACATCTACAAGTATTTTTATTATTATAAGGGATATAAAACAATTTATCACATTCTATACACGAAACCAATTTGAAATGCAACTTAAAATTTTTAGAAAGGTTATTATAGATATTTTCACCATAGCAAGCCCATAATAAATCTTTATGTTTGCTTTTTTTGATACCATATAAATATTTTACTAAAATATCAGACACATCATCTTCGTCATACCCAAATTTAGAAAGTTCAAATTTAACCTTATCAATTATAGACTTGATTAAAAGTTCTTGCTTAATTTGCGATTTTCTTAAAAATTCAGTAGAAACTTTTCTATTAGAATCTATCTTATAATGATAATTTTTATTTAATTCTATATATTTAACAAGTAATGGTTCGGTTTTATCTGAAATTATTTTATTATTTTCATCAAAATAAGCATCAAATTTAATATCTGGATTTTTCATCAAATAAGTATAATCAATATCTTCAAGTCCAAGCTTTCTACAATTTATCCTTGGATTTGGAATAATATCAAATAACCTATTAACTATACTTTTGTTTTTAGGTTCTACTTGCTTTCCCAAACTGTCTTTCGCATATATAAAAAAGTGTGGTAATTTTTTATTCGTATATTCTTTTAATATTTCGGCTATTCTTTTAGGTCTTGTCGGCATATATAGTGTTTTAGCTCTATCAATAACATAATTATTTTCCATACATAGTATTTTCACCATATCAATAGCTTCTTGCTTTTGTTCTTCATTCCCATTGATAAAAATATCACTGTTCCATATTTTAGTTATATTATTGCTGTATTGTCCTATATTTGAACCTGTAAAGGCTGAAATTAAACCATTATAAATAGTTTCATTATTCAATATCGTAGCGTGTGCTTTTTTCATATCATAATAAAGAGGAACTATATTTTTCATATTTCTTTTAGCTATATCAATTATTGTTTTATCTGAAATAACTAAAAGTTTATCACCATCAACATCTAACATCAAAATTTTAGTTATTAAATCATGACTACTTGTATAAATGGCATTTGTAACAAACCATTTTCTCATATCCTTTTGAACATCATAATTATCAATATAAGCCATATTTTTTCTAACTGCGTGTTCTTTATATAAATGAGGACTTCTAAGACAATCAAGTTCTGAATTGTTTCTAAACAGCCAACAAAATACCTCACCATTTTCGAGCAATCCTTTCGGTTTATCTATTCCTAAAAACCAATGCTCACAAGCTGCATAGAAATCAGGTAACACAAATGTATACTTGCCATTAACTTCTAACTTACCAGACCTATATCTTTTAAGCAAACAATCTTTAGTTTGACGAATTTTCATTTTCAAATATTCATCGTTAATTAAATCTGGATAAAGTTCAATAGATTTTTGTAATGGTGTTTTGAATTTATTTGATATATCTATGCCTAAAAGATTTTCAACATTTTTAAGAGAAGAACAAAGATTATTAAGCTTAGTGATTGACTTGTTGGCTATTTGTAATAATTCAGTGTCACTTACATCTGTAAGTGTCTGTAACATTTGATAATTTATTTTACTATTCTTAATCTTATCTTCTTCCATATTGGTATATCCTGTTATACAATGATTTTCTTTATATTTATCTTTATAATCTTGCCAAGAATCATAAAATTTCCTTAATACCCTCGGTTTCCCGATATTTAAGTAGGGGAGTAGACTATATCATCACCCTATAAGGGTGCGTGGCACTTCGCAAGTGGGGATTCCACCCACAAGCTACTCCTTTCGGATAGTCGTTACACCTTCCTCTATTTAAGAGGCTTGGCACGGAATTGACTTGTATATTTTAAAATTCGATAATATATTTTTTATACTTTTTTCTATGTCATCATTATATTTTATTTCAAATAATGGTATATTGTGTTGAATACAATATTGTCGTTTTAATGGGTCTGTTTCATTTCGTTGTTGTTCTCCAAACCATCCATATGATTCGTCATAATGTTGCTGACCTTGAAATTCAATAAGGCATAGTAAGGAATCATTATCATCCATTATCGCAAAGTCAAATTTTAACATCCAACCTTTTTTACTTTTTAAATCATTAAATCCGTATTGAGTTTTAAAATTCACATTCATTTGATTTAAAATGAAACGAATATTTTCTTCTCCACGAGAAATTGTACATCCACAACTTGTAACACTTCCACGAACTAAATCATGCCCACGAATTGTTTTTATAGTTCCGCATGAACATTTACACTTCCATTGCGAATATTTAGTTCCGTCCATCCCTACAAAAGTACCATCTCTTTTAATTACTTTTAACTTTCCAAATTCTTTACCAGTTAAATCAATTGAAAGTCTTTTTGAAGTTGTTTCACTTTTATAACATCCACAACTTGTTGTTGTTCCTTTTTTTAATGAATGAGCAATAACAGATGTTTCATTTCCACAATCACACTTACATATCCAATAAACTCCTTTAGATTTTGGTTTTGTTTTGTCTCTTTTTATAACTGTCAATCTTCCAAATTTTTGCCCAACTAAATTTGTTGTTAATTTTTCAGATGTAATTTTACTATGTAAACACCCACAACTTTTTGTAAGTCCTCGTTTGACATTGCATGGTATAACTGATTTAATATTTCCACAACTACATCTACATATCCATTTTTTCTTATCTTTTTCGTCTGGATATAAAAATGTTAAGTTATAAAATCTTTGACCAGTTAAATCTTTTATTCGTGCTATATTATTTCACCTCCTTATCTCCAATTATATATTCTCTTTTATCGAATTTTTAATATATTTAGTTTTTCTCCGTTAGCTACTATTAAGCAACACCTTAGATTTCTAAGTTCACCACGTTTTCGATACACATTACTGTATAAAGGCACTCGTAAGTTAATGCATTTTAAATTGAGATTTTGTAATTATAACCTGTATATCATCTTCTAAAATATTCCATTCTTTACCATAAATATCCTTAATAATAGGAGAACAATTATGCTCAATAATAAACATTCTAAAGTCAAATACACCTAAAAGTCCTTTTATCCAAGGCGGTCTAAACATCTTATTTCTCTGTTTTTCACCGAAGGCGTTAGGCAATATCATTCCAGCACCATCAGTATGGGGGATAGGCACTTCACCTTGCTTTCTTTCAATCGTATATTCTATGTCATTAACAAAATCATAAGTTCCAAAAACATTGGTTTCAAAATCATCAATTACTATACATTTATCAATATCAAAATTCTTCCATTCATCTGTCGCAGAATTGCTTAAAGCAGTATAAGCTAAATGCTTATTTGAATTATTTCCACCTTTTTGATTTATTGTATCTAATGTAAGACCACACATAACCTTTTTTTCAATACTTTTCCACGCTCTCTCTCTAATAAAAACACATTTCTTTTGCCTTATTTGACCTGCTGATGATGTGAAATATATATATTTTTCTCCTTTATATTCAAAGCCAAAATAAATAATATCTTTAATAATATCAAAATAATAAGTTTGAACTACCATAAAATCATCAGTAAACTCATTAGGTGTATTTTTTAAATATCTTGTTAAATTAGATTCAAAAACTGAAATAATATTTTTATCAGATAAAGTATTTTCATTAAGTGTTCTTGTATGATGTTTACCATTGGTCTTAATATTTTCAGAAACCTTATTAGAAAGTAAGCTTAAAAGTTTATTCTTTGTATTTTTAATTTTTTCTTTTTTTAAGTCAATAAGCTTAGTGATGTCATCGGATTTCTTATTTAATTCTAATCGGGTAATTTCATTAATATCATTACTATTCAAATACTTTTCGATTTTTGACAATTTATTTTGCAATTCATTTCTTTCAATTTTTAATTTATGATTGAGCCAATGCAATTTCTTTTCTCTTGCTGTATAGAAATTACCTGTATCAACACTATAAACTTGAATTTGCACATCTAAAGACATTCTTTCACCTCATTATTTAACTATCAATTATATATTTCTAAATAATCAACAAGTGTTGAAAAACTATGTAGGTATTCATAATAATCATTTTTTCTATATTCTTTGTAATGTATAATTCTATTGTCTTGTGGAGGATAAAAGTCGCACTCTTTTAAAGTTAAAAATTTTGACAAATATGCTTTAATCTTCTTTTCTTCTATAATGTTATTCATTTTTTCACCTCATTTTATCTTTGCTGATATATTCTGCTATTTCGTTCACTTAAACTTGCCTTAAATTCTTCTGAATAAATTACACAAGGAATATTTTTCTTAACTATGTAATTTTCAATTTCTTTCATATAATATTGCTTTCCCTTTGCATATTCTCTATTACCTTCTCGTTTAGCATAATTAGTAAAGATAATTTTTTCACATCTCCACATTCCATTGTTATCAACATTCCTTGGTAAAACTTGATGATGTATTATTTCTAATTTTTCTAAAATTGAGACGGCTTTTGAAACGGTAGTTTCATTAATTCCTAAATCTTGAGCAATATATTTATAATGACTTGCAAAAACTTCAGGTGATTCCTTTTTTCTCTTTTCGGTAGAAATACCTGAAGTATATTTCACACAGATAGGTCGATTAAAAATCATCATTCTAATATAAGCCAAAACAAGCATAATATAACTTATCTCAGTTGTAGGATATTCTCTTTTAAAATTGATTATTTTTTTCATTTCATCAATATAAACCATAGCAAACTTCTTCTCTTCTGAAACTTTTTTAAATCTTTCAGTAGTTGCTATTGATAATTTTGTCGCACCTTTAATTTCTGTAATATCATTTTCAATTTTAATATAACCTAATTCTTGAAGTATTTTAATATCATTGATAACAGAATTATTAATGCCATTTTTATGTCTATTTGGTATGTAATTAAAAAAGTTAATAATATTGGTTGCTTTCTCAATGCTGTTTTTACTATTCTGCTGGTTCGCAAAATAAAAATATGTAAGTAATCTATGTATACTCATATTTAAACATTCGCTGTTGATATTTATTTTTTCTCTACAAGAAAGTGTGTTAGGTGCTTGATTTACAATAATTGAATACGGTACAAATACACAATAAGCGTCGCTGTAACTCATAGTCTTATAAGTTACATATTCTGAAATGTAATCTGCCCAATTTTCTGTTTCCTGAATCTGATTTATTGACATATGCTGTTCTCCTTTAAAATTATTCAAAATGGTAGAGTTCTCCTGCTGAGAGAATTTGACTTCTCCCGCACGAAAAAAATCGTATACTATATATATCTGTTTTTTGAGGTATGAATTATAACAAAAAATAAGAACCACAAAAATAATTGCAGTTCTTATGATCTTTGTATTGTTGACTTTAGATATATAGATATTCAATATATATAATAAA
>OGQT01000357.1_pt1 | contig 43688 bp, 34 predicted proteins | sample 1553261 | NCBI WGS metagenome assembly OGQT01 (sample SAMEA2579992, study PRJEB22360) | human gut metagenome | biome: human gut; feature: human-associated habitat; material: faeces | place: Denmark | collected 2008/2010
GAGAGCGCGGGAAGCAAGCTTACGAAGGCGCAGACGCTGGGCATCCCCGTATTGACGGAAGCGGAGCTTTTGACGCTTTTAAACGATGAGGACAACACGGAAAGGAACGAAGCATAATGGCAGAAGAAAGAAAAACGGACGAAGCGCTTGAAAAAGCTGTGGAGACCGATGAGGACATTGACCGCTATATCCGCGAGCTGACGGGAAAGGAAACGCCGAAGGACAAGGAGAAGAAGGCGGAAGAAAAGAAAGTGCCGGAAAAAGAAGAATTCCGCGTGACGAGCCAGATCGGCGAGGACGACTACAAGGCATTCATTTATTACTCTACGCTTGGGCGCTTTAAGTGGCTCATCCCGGCGTTTATCATCGTGCCGCTCGTGTTCTCGTTCCTCTTTGCGTTCAACGCGGGGCATTTTTACGTGGGCAATTTCATTTTATCGCTGCTTATCCTATATGTGGCGATTACGCTGATTGTTGTCATTCGCTGCACGCGCTGGCTTTCTAAAATTCGCAACAATAATCCTGCCGTGATGCACCTGACGGAGACGACGCTTATTTTCATGACGAACAGTGTCATCAACATGAAAAACGGCAACCGCATCAAGGTCGATTACAAGCACATGATCGACGTGGGCGAGAGCAGACAGCACTACATCATGTATTTTGATAACGGCAAATCCATGGTATTCAGAAAAGAAGACATGGAAAAGGAAACGTTGGAAAGGTTCCGCCCGTTTATCGAATCTAAAGTACATAAATTAAAATTTACACAGATGCTCAAAAAATAAACCGGGAGGTTTTTCAGCATGGTCATCGATTTAAAAACACTGTACGGCGCGGAAGCGACCGAGCAGCAGAAGCGTTATGAGGAGCTTTCCGCTTACTTTGCGGAGGAGTTCGGGGATGCTAATGCGCTTTCATATTTCAGTGCGCCGGGCAGAACCGAGGTGGGCGGCAACCACACCGACCACAACAACGGCAAGGTGCTGGCGGCGGCTGTGAATCTGGACGTTATTGCGGCGGTGAAGAAGACCGAGAACGGCGTGATCCGCCTGAAATCCGTCGGGTTCCCGATGGACACGGTCGATACGGCAGACCTTAACGTGCAGGAAGCGGAAAAGGAGTGCTCGGCGTCGCTCATCCGCGGCGTGTGCGCACGCTTAAAGGCGCTCGGCTATGAAGTGGGCGGCTTTGACGCGGTGACGACCTCAAGAGTTTTAAAGGGCTCCGGCCTTTCAAGCTCCGCGGCGTTTGAGGTGCTTGTGGTGACGATTTTAAGCCACCTGTATAATAACGACGCGATCGACCCCGTGGAGGCGGCACAGATCTCAAAATTTGCCGAAAACATGTACTTCGGCAAGCCCTCCGGCTTACTCGACCAGATGGCGGCGAGTGTGGGCGGCTTTACGACGATGGACTTTAAAGACCTTTCCGCGCCGAAGATTGAGAAGATCGATTTTGACCTCGACCGTTACGGCTATGCGCTGTGCGTCGTCGATACGGGCGGAAACCATGCTGACCTGACCGGCGAATACGCAGCCATTCCGGCGGAGATGAAGCGCGTTGCGAAGGCGCTTGGCGGCGAAGTGCTGCGCGAGGTGAGCGAGGAGGAGTTTTATAAGAAAATTCCCGAGCTCAGAAAAGAAGTCGGCGACCGCGCGATTTTGCGTGCGATTCACTTCTTCGACGACAACCGCGTGGTGGATAAGGAAGTGGCAGCGCTGAAAGCGGGTGACTTTGAGACGTTCAAGCAGTGTGTGATTGCCTCGGGCCATTCCTCGGCGATGAATTTGCAGAATGTGTTCGCAGTTGTGAATCCGCAGGAGCAGGGCTTGTCCCTCGCGTTGGCACTTATGGCGAAGATCCTCGGTGGCAAGGGCGCGTATCGCGTGCACGGCGGCGGCTTTGCCGGCACGGTGCAGGCGTATGTGCCGCTCGATATGCTGGACGCGTTCAAGGCAGAGATGCAGAGCGTGTTTGGCGAAAAGAGCTGCTATGTGCTCTCCGTGCGCAGCGCGGGCGGCACGAAAGTGACAATCGAATAAGTTTAACGGCGGCTTTGGTCTTTAGAGCCGCCGTTTTTGCGTATTGCGGGAAATACGTGTTGCGAAATTGTAAATATTGGGAAACGGTGGATTTCGCCTTGCGAATCATGCCGATTTGTGGTATAGTATACTCTGTATCATTATGACAGCTTACCGCAGACAGCTTGTCTGCGTGCGATAAAGGAGAATGTTTTTTGAAAGATAAAGAAATCACCGTTACGGCAGACGAGCTGCAAAAGCAGAAGCTATACACGGCGGACGTTGCGGCGATCATGCAGGTGCGCGCGATGCACGGCACGCCGAAGGCGCTTGTGCGCACGTATGGCTGCCAGCAGAATGTGGCGGACGGCGAACGCATTAAGGGTATGCTCTCTGAAATGGGCTTTGAATTCACTGAAAATGAAGATGAAGCCGATTTTATTCTGTTCAACACCTGCGCCATTCGCGAGCACGCCGAAGACCGCGTGTTCGGCAATATCGGCGCGCTGAAAAACGTGAAACGCCGCAACCCGTCGCTGCTCATTGCCGTATGCGGCTGCATGATGGAACAGGAGCGCGTGGCGGAGCGCATTAAGGCGTCGTTCCCGTTTGTGAACATCGTGTTCGGCACACACGTCATCCACCGACTTCCGGAGATGATGTACACCGCCGTGACCGACTCGAAGCGCGTTTTTTTGCGCGGGCATGAATCGAAAGAGATCATTGAAGGCCTGCCGGTGCGCCGCGACGGCAACACACGCGCGTGGGTGACCGTGATGTACGGCTGCGACAATTTCTGCTCGTACTGTATTGTGCCGTATGTGCGCGGCCGGGAAAAGAGCCGCCACCCGGATGCCATCGTCGCTGAGTGCCGCGAGCTCATTGAGCAGGGATACAAAGAAATTACGCTGCTTGGACAGAACGTGAATTCCTACGGCAAGGGCTTGCCGGAGAAAGTGAATTTTTCGGAGCTTCTGCGCCGCATTGACGCGATTGACGGCGACTACCGTTTGCGCTTTATGACCTCACACCCGAAGGACGCGACGCACGAGCTGTTCGACACGATTGCGGAGAGCCGGCACATCTGCCACTACATCCACCTGCCGTGCCAGTCCGGCAGCAGCCGTGTGTTAAAGGCGATGAACCGCCACTACGACCGCGAAAAATACCTTGACCTCATCCGCTATGCGAAAGAGAAAATGCCGGATCTGTCGCTGACCTCCGACATTATCGTCGGCTTTCCGGGCGAGACGTATGAGGAGTTCTGCGAGACGCTGAGCCTCATCCGCGAGATGGAGTTCACGTCGCTCTTTACGTTTATTTTCTCGCCGCGCCCCGGCACGAGAGCCGCCGAAATGGAAGACCCTGTCACGTACAAGGAGAAAACGCAGTGGTTCTCGGAGCTTTTGAAGACACAGGAGGAGATTGCCGCAAAGCGCTGCGCTTCCATGGTGGGCAGCACGGAGCGTGTGCTCATTGAAGAGCGCAACGAGAAAAACGGTTTGCTCAGCGGTCGCACCGCAAGCAGCATCATTGTGGAATTCCCCGGCGAAGACGAATGGATCGGCGAATTCAAAAATGTAAAAGTGACCGAAGCGCGCAACTGGATTTTGCGCGGCGAATGTGTAGACTAAGCAAAACGGGTTTTGACCCATTGCTTTTTCAAAATACAATAAAATTTATAATTTATTTTAAGGAGCTATTACTATGGATATCATGAAACTGACAAGAGAACTCGGCCGCGCTTTGCAGCAGGACCAGACCTACATCAACATGAGCGTTGCGGAGCAGCAGTGCAACGAGGACGAAGCTTTGCAGAACGCCATCGGCGAATTCAATTTAAAGCGCATGGCCATCAACAACGAGGCGGCAAAGGAAGACCGCAGCGAGGAGCTTATCGAGCAGTACAACAAAGAACTGCGCGAGATTTACGGCAGAGTGATGCAGAACGAGCACATGGCGGCGTATCAGGCGGCAAAGAACGAGTTTGATGCGCTGATGCAGCGCGTGACGGGTGTGCTTTCCATGTGCGCGGAGGGGCAGGACCCGGATGGCTGCGATCCCGATGCCTGCGGCTGCACCGGCAGCTGTGCGACCTGCGGCGGTGGCTGCCACTAAGGCAGAATTTTGCAAAGTTTGCACGTGATCTGCTTGCATCTTTTCCGCCATACCGGTCGTAAAGCCCTTGACAGGCGCCAGCCTGCCTGCGGAATTTACTACGCAAGGCGTATACGCTCATGACGAAAAATCTGACGGCGCATCTCGCGCACCTACTTTACAAAAATCTGCCTTTGGTAGTAATTCACTTGTTGACTGAATCTTAACGATATGGAGGCCGGGCATGGCTGATTATTCCCCGATGATGAAACAGTACTTTGAAGTGAAGGAAAAGTACCCGAACACGCTCCTTTTCTTTCGCCTTGGGGACTTTTACGAGATGTTCTTTAACGATGCGAAAATCGCGTCGCGTGAGCTGGAGCTGACGCTGACGGGCCGTGACTGCGGCCAGGAGGAGCGCGCGCCGATGTGCGGCGTGCCGTTCCACAGCGCGGAGACGTATATCGCGCGGCTTGTGGCAAAAGGCTACAAGGTTGCCATCTGCGAGCAGATGGAAGACCCGGCGCTTGCAAAGGGCATCGTAAAGCGCAGCGTTATCCGCGTCATCACGCCCGGCACCGTTATGGAAAGCAGCATGCTCGACGAGGCGAAGAACAACTACATCGCTTCCGCGTATTATCAGGGTGATAAGGTGGGCATCTGCTTTGCGGATATTTCAACGGGCGAGCTGGAGGCGACGACGCTGACGGCGGAGAAGGGAGAGACGCTCTCCCGCGCGGTCATCGACGCGCTGTCGCGATTTACGCCGCGCGAAATCCTCATCAACCCGGAATTTACCGATTTGACGGACGTGGCGAAATTCATTTCCGATAAGCTTTCGGCGTCACTCGAGTGCATGGATTTTGCGGTTTACGAACCGCTGCACGCGGAAGAAACTGTGAAGGCGCAGTTTCACCCCGAGGTTTTGGAACGCTCCGACGTTTTGAATTTCCCGGAGATCACGGCGGCGCTGAGCGCTTTGCTCGAGTATCTCGGCCGCACGCAAATCACGGGTTTGGAGCGCATGGAGGAAATTCGCATATATTCGCAGGCGAAGACGATGCGGCTTGATTTAAACACGCGCCGAAACCTTGAATTACTCGAGACGATGCGCAGCAAGGAGCGCCGCGGCTCGCTTTTGTGGGTGCTTGACAAGACCAAAACGGCGATGGGCAAGCGGCTTATCCGCACATGGCTCGAGCAGCCGCTTTTGAGCCCGGCGGGCATTACGCTGCGGCAAAACGCGGTGGAGGAGCTGTTTGAGAACCGCCCGCTTTTAGACGATGTGACCGAGGCGCTGACGGGCATTTTTGACCTGGAGCGCATTATGACGCGCGTGGTGTACGGTTCTGTAAACGGCAAAGACCTGCGTGCGCTGTGGTCGGCGCTGACGCGCTTGCCGCAGCTGAAAGCGCTTTCTGCGACGTTTAAAGCGACGATGCTGCGCGACATCGACAGCCGCATGGATGTGCTCTCCGATATTTGCGAACTCATCGACCGCGCCGTTGTGGAGGAGCCGCCGCACACGATCCGTGAGGGCGGCATTATCCGCGAAGGCTACAACGCGGAGCTTGACGAAGTGAAAAGTGATATGACGAACGGCAAGCAGCTCATCGCCGAGCTGGAGGCGCGCGAGCGCGAAGCGACGGGTATTCCGAAACTGCGCGTGGGGTATAACCGCGTGTTCGGGTATTACCTTGAAGTCTCGAACGCGTTTAAGGACAAGACGCCGGAGCACTACGTGCGCAAGCAGACGCTTGCAAACGGCGAGCGGTACATCACGCAGGAATTAAAGGAACTTGAAAACCGCATCTTAGGTGCGCACGACCGTTCTATTGCACTTGAGGGCAAGCTGTTTGAAGAAGTGCGCAGGACGATTGCGGAGCAGCTGACCCGCGTGCAGGAGACGGCGAAGGCGATTGCGGAGCTGGATGTTTTGGCATCGTTTGCGGCGGTATCTGTGCGGAACGACTACACGCGCCCGACCATTACGGCGAACGGCAGGCTGTATTTAAAGGACAGCCGGCACCCGGTGGTGGAGGCGCTTCTGACGGGCAGCGCACCGTTTGTGCCGAACGACCTTGAGATGGACCCGAACCAGAACCGTGTGTCTATCATTACGGGCCCGAACATGGCGGGTAAATCTACATATATGCGGCAGGTGGCGGTCATTGTCATCATGGCGCAGATCGGCTGCTTTGTGCCGGCGAGCGCGGCGGAGATCGGCATTGTGGACGGCATCTACACGCGCGTGGGCGCTTCTGACGACCTTGCGGCGGGGCAGTCCACGTTCATGGTGGAAATGGCCGAGGTGGCGGAAATTTTGAAGAGCGCCACGAAGGACAGCTTGCTGATTTTAGATGAGATCGGCCGCGGCACCTCGACGTTTGACGGCATGAGCATTGCGCGGGCGGTCATCGAATACGTACACGACAAAAAGCTGTGCGGTGCGAAGACGCTGTTTGCGACGCATTACCACGAGCTGACGGAGCTGGAAGACCTTTTGCCCGGTGTGCAGAACTTCAGTATTGCGGTGAAAAAGCGCGGGGACGACATCACGTTCCTGCGGCGTATCGTGCGCGGCGGCGCGGACGACAGCTTCGGTATTGAGGTCGCGAAGCTCGCGGGCGTGCCGGACAAGGTGGTGCGGCGTGCGAAAGAGGTGTTAAAGAGCCTTGAAAGCGGCGAGATGGTGAAAAAACCGAAAAACGCCGTGAAAGTGCAGCAGGAGGAACCGATACAGCTGACGATGCTGACAAAGGACACGGAGGTTTTAAACCGCCTGAAAAGCCTGGACGTCAACACGCTGACGCCGATCGAATCGATGAACATTTTGTTTGAACTTGCAAATATGCTGAAATAAATTTAATGCGAAAGGAAGGTGCAGAAAATGCCGAAAATTCACGTTTTGGAAAAGCAGGTCGCGGAGCTGATCGCTGCCGGTGAGGTGGTGGAGCGCCCGTCTTCCGTCATAAAGGAGCTTGTGGAAAACTCCATTGACTCCGGCGCGTCGATTGTCACGGTGGAAATTCGCCGCGGCGGCGTGACGTATATCCGTGTGACGGACAATGGCTGCGGCATTGCGCGCGAGGACGTGGCGACGGCATTTCTGCGCCATGCAACGAGCAAGGTGCGCGAAAAGGACGACTTAGACGCGATTTTGACGCTCGGCTTCCGCGGTGAGGCGCTGGCGTCCATTTCGGCTGTGTCGCGCGTTGACCTCATCACGCGCACGGCGGACAGTTCAATCGGCACGCACTATTCCTCCGAGGGCGGCAGCAACGTGGAGATTGAAGACGCGGGCTGCCCACTTGGCACGACCATTACGGCGCGCGACCTGTTTTTTAACGTGCCGGCGCGTATGAAGTTTCTGAAGAAAGACACCGCAGAGGGCAACTCCGTGGCGGGGCTGATGGACAAAATTGCGCTTTCGCATCCGGAAATCTCGTTCCGCCTCATTCGCGAGGGCAAGGAAGTGCTGCACACGCCGGGCGACGGCAAGCTGAACTCGGCGATCTATGCGGTGTTCGGCAAAGAGTTTTCCGGCGCTTTGCTGCCGGTGGATTATACCTTGGGCGGCATTCGCGTGCACGGGTATATCTCGTCGCCGATTGCGAGCCGACCGAACCGCAGCATGCAGAATTTCTTCATCAACGGGCGTTTTGTGCGCAGCCGCACGGCGTGTGTGGCGCTGGAGGAAGCGTACAAGGGCGCGATTATGGTGGGTAAATTCCCGGCGTGCGTGCTGCACATCGAGCTGCCGTCGTCGGTCGTCGACGTGAACGTGCATCCGGCGAAGCTGGAGGTGCGCTTTGTGAACGAGCGTCCGGTGTTTGATGCGGTGTACCACGGGGTGAAATCCGCCGTGACGGCGAGCCGCGATATGAAGTCCGTTGACCTTGCGCAGCACGCAAGGCGGCCCGTCGACCCGTATAAGCCGGATGTGGTCGTAAAGCCGCAGCAAATGGTGCTGAATCAGCCGCCGAAAACGGAGACGGTGAAGCCGATGTCTGCGCCGGTCGTGAAGTTTGCGCCCGTTATCAACACGAGCAAAAAAGAGGCGGAAGCGCCGTATGAGCCGCCCGTCGATATGCCGCCGATGCCGCATACGTTCTCGGACAGCGCAGAGCGGGAGGAAAAGCCGCAGCTTGAAAGTATTCGTACGTCGATCGAGCGCGTTTTGGAGGCGGAGCCGCAGCCGGTGACAAAGCCGGAAGTGATAACGGAAGAACCGCCCTTACCGCAGCCGCCCGAGACGGAGCCCGTGCCGCCGGTGTGGGAGGAAACACCCGTGCAGACGGAAGCGGTGCAGGAAAATCCGGAAAGCAACGCACAGCCGGAAACATGCATTGTGCCGGAGACGGAGCGGGATTTACCCCGCATGGCGCATAAGGTGATCGGCGAGGTGTTTGACACGTATATCATCCTTGAATACGACGCGCAGACGCTGATGTTTATCGACAAGCATGCCGCGCATGAGCGACTGCTGTACGAAAAGCTCAAACGGCGCGAAGAAGCTGCTATGGCGCAGACGCTGCTTGTGCCCGTGACGGTGACGATGGACAAAAACGAGTACACGGCGGTTTTGCAGAATTTGAGTGTTTTTGAGCAGGCGGGCTTTGACGTGGAAGATTTCGGCAGCGGTACCGTTTTGGTGCGCAGCGCGCCGCTTAATTTGAACGGTGCGGACATCAAGGACTCCGTGCTCGAAATGGCGGGATACCTTGAAGAAAACAAGACCGACGCAACGACGGAGCACATGGACTGGCTGTACCACAACATTGCGTGCCGCGCAGCCATTAAGGGTGGGAACGCTTCGAAAAAAGAGGAACTCATTGCACTTGCGGAGGAGCTGGAAGCGAACCCCGATGTGCGCTACTGCCCGCACGGCAGGCCGATCTACGTGATGCTGAAAAAGCGAACGCTGGAAAAAGAATTCGGCAGAGTTTAACGGTTTGCTCACAAACACGGGCGAAAGTTGTGTTATTATAAAGTTATGTAAACAAAAGGGGGGCGCCGGAATGACGGAAGCACAAGAGAAAATCAAGGTATTCGCGGTGTGCGGGCCGACGGCCTCCGGCAAGACCTCGCTTTCCGTAACGCTTGCGAAAAAGCTCCATGCGGAGGTGGTTTCGTGTGACTCGATGCAGATTTATAGGGGCATGGAGATCGGCACGGCAAAGCCGACCGCGGACGAGATGCAGGGTGTGCCGCACCACCTGATGGGTTTTCAGGATCCCGCGGAGCCGTTCAGCGTGAGCGACTATGTGGCGCTTGCGGGAAAGGTGATCGAAGACATACATGCGCGTGGCAAAAACGTGTTGCTTGTCGGTGGCACGGGCTTATATGCGCGCTCGCTTTTAAAGGCGGTGCCGTTTACGGAAAACAGCCGTGACGATGAAATCCGCGGTAATTTGGAAGCGGAATTTGCGGCAGACGGCATTGAACCGCTTTATGCGCGGCTAAAAGAGCTTGATCCCGAGGGGGCGGAGGGTATCCATCCGAATAATACGCGTAGGGTCATCCGCGCGCTCGAATACTGCATGGTGACGGGCGAGCCGTTCTCGAAGCAGGCGAAGGACTCGAAAGCGGTGGAATCGCCGTATGACGGGAAAATGTTGGTGCTGTCTTTCAGAGACCGCGAGACGCTTTACGGGCGTATCAACCTGCGCGTGGAGCAGATGTTTGCAGACGGCCTATTAAAAGAAGCCGAGGATTATTTTAAGCGGTATGGCACGCCGGGGCAGACCTCCGTGCAGGCCATCGGCTACAAGGAGTTGTTCCCGTATTTTGAGGGGCAGTGCTCCTTAGACGAAGCAAAGGAAAATATAAAAAGGGAAACACGGCGCTATGCCAAGCGCCAATTGACGTGGTTCCGCCGGGAGGAAGATGCCGTGTGGCTTTTTGCGGATGATTTTGATGCCCCGGCAGACCTGATAAGCGCGGCAGAGGACATAGCCCGCGCGCATTTTGAAGACTGAAAGGAAGCCCCGCTATGGGAAGCAACACATTATTTCGTAAAATCAGTTCGATCGCCGTGGCGATTTTGCTTTTGATATATGTAGGCTACCAGATTTACAGAAGCCAATACACCGGATTTAAAACGGAAACGGCCATGTACGCCGACCTTTCCGCATCCATCGACACCACGGGCTTTATTATCCGCAATGAGGAGCTTGTGTACTCGCGGTACGACGGCGTTTTGAACTACACGCTCGACGACGGAGAGAAAACGGCGTTCGGCGGCACGGTAGCAGAGCTGTACCCCGCGGAAGAGGACGCCGCCGCACACAACCGCATGCTGCGCATCGACGAGGAGCTTACGCGGCTAGCCGTGCTGGAGAACCCCACAGAGGTTGCGTCCTCGAACCCGAAGAACATCGGCAGCCAGATCAATAAAACGGTCACAGGGCTGCTTTCCGATTTGAAATCCGGTGCGTTTTCGTCGATCTCGAACGATAAAAACGACCTGTACCTCTTGATGGGTCAAAAGCAGATTGTGACGGGCGCGGAGGATTCCGCGAGCTATGTGGCGCACATTGAGAATTTGAAATCGGAGCGTGCAACGCTGGAGACGACGACCTCTTCAAGCACCGGCACGGTAACGTCGCCGGCTTCCGGTTATTTTATCCATACGGTGGACGGCTACGAAAACGCGGTGGACATCGACGATGTGGAGCAGCTGACCGTAAGCGATGTGCGTGCGCTGGAAGAAGGCGAAGCGGGCAGCAATGCGGACAGCACGGTCATCGGCAAGGTGGCAAAGGAATTCAACTGGTACATTGCGTGCATCATCGATGAAAACGACCTTGTGCGGCTTGACCGCACGACGAATGTGAAGGTGGAGATGCCGTTTGCGATGGCGGAGACAATCCCGGCCGAGGTCGTGAAGATCAATAGGGACGAAGCGAGCGGGGACGCAGTGGTCATTTTGAAGTGCTCTTACATGAACACAGACCTTGCCGCCGCGCGCAAAGAGCCGCTGCGCATCGATTTACAGTCGTATGCCGGTGTGCTCGTGAACGAAAAGGCCATCCACTTTGCGGATGTGACCGTGACGGATACGGACACGGACGGCAATGTGACGGAGCATGTGGAACAGAACGTGAAGGGTGTTTACATCAAGTCCGGCAGCCGCGTGCGCTTTGTGCAGGTATTCTCCGATGCGACGATCGACGGCTATGCCGTGTGCAAGCTGAACCTTTCCTCCTCGGAAAAAGAGCAGCTCGTCACCTCGAGAACGATACAGCTTTACGATGAAGTCATTGTGGAAGGGACGGATCTTTATGACGGAAAAATGCTTTGAGGAGCGTTTTAGGGACGTAGAGGAAAACTATAAGGTCATCACGAACCGCATTGCGGAGGCAGCGGTGCGCTCCGGCAGAAAGCCCGAGGACATCACGTTCCTTGCGGCGACGAAGACCGTGCCGGCGGAGGTCATCAACCATGCCATCGACTGCGGCCTGCGCTTCATCGGCGAAAACCGCGTGCAGGAATTCATGGACAAATATGAAAAGATCGATTGGGACAAGGGCGTTTCCGGCCAGATTATCGGGCGCTTGCAGACGAACAAGGTGAAATATATCATCGATAAGGTCGACTGCATCCAGTCGGTGGATTCCGTAAAGCTTGCAAAGGAAATTTCCCGCCTTGCGGAGAAAATAGGCCGCAAAATGCCGGTGCTCATTGAAGTGAATATCGGCGGGGAAGAAAGCAAGGGCGGCATCGAAAAAGCTGCGCTGCCCGCGTTATTGGAAGAAATTGCCGAGCTGCCGGGCATTCAGGTGAACGGATTGATGGCAATTCCACCAATTTGTGCGGAAAAATCCGCGCTATGCAATTATTTTTCCCAAATGCATCAATCTTTTATTGACATCCGCGCCAAAAAAATAGATAATGTATTTATGAATTGCCTTTCGATGGGGATGTCTTCCGATTACGCGGAGGCCATCGAGTGCGGCGCCACTATGGTGCGCATCGGCTCTTCGCTTTTCGGCCCGCGCGACTACACGCGCTGACCGACCCTGTTATGCAGAAAATGGAGGTATAATATATGGCAGGCATTGTAGAGAAGCTTCAGAAAATGTGGAACCCGCCCGACGACGAGTATGATGAATACTACGAGGACGAGGCCACGGAGCCCACGGCAGACAGCCGCGAGGAGCAGCCTTCCGCACGCCGTTCGTTCTCCTCTTCAAGCTCGAACCGCGTTGTGAACATTAACCACGCGCGCGCAGGCGCACAGGTGGTTGTGTTTAAGCCGAACTCTTTCCGTGACGACACAAATAGCATTGCGGATGAGATCAACCAGGGCCATACGGTCGTTGTGAATTTTGAAGAGACGAACGCGAGCGAGGCGCGCTATATTCTGGCGTTCCTCAGCGGCGCTTCTTACGCGAATCACGGCGAGGTGAGACCCATCGCCGCGAAGACGTATATTTTCACGCCTGCGGGCGTGAGTCTGAGCGGTGCGGAGATTCGCGATGATCTTGCACAGAACGGCGTAACGTTCTGATATGGCCGCACAGGAAGACAGGCTTTTTGAAGCGAAAATAGAGGATTGCCTGCGCCTTGGCGAAAAAAGGCCGGCGTTTTTGGGATTTTTGGATCTTTCCGAGCGCGCGTACGCAGAAGAATATTTGCGCCGTGCACATGCGGAAAATTACCGATTTTTCGGTGGCTTTCCCGAAGCGGAGCGAACGGTTTTGGGCGTGTTTCCTGACTACATGGAACCCTTAGATGAGGAGTTTCCGGTGACGGGGCTCACGGTGAAGTTTCGCCGGCAGGATGCGCTTTCACACCGTGATTTTATGGGCTCATTTCTGGCACAGGGCGTGGTGCGTGCATCGCTCGGCGATATTCTGGCCGAAGAAGGGCGCGCCGTGCTGTTTGTGAAAACAGAGCTTGTGCCGCACTTTCTTTCGCAGATCGATAAGATCGGTCGGGTGGGGGTGCAGATTACAAAGGGCTTTACAGATCCGCTGCCGCAGGCGCACAGCTTTCAGCCGATGGGCGGCGTGGTCGCTTCGGAACGCTTAGACTGCTTGGTTGCCTTTTTGGCGGGCACCGGCAGGGAAAAAGCCGCGCAGATGGTGCACGCGGGTCTGGTTTCCGTCAACCATAGGGAGACGGATTCCGTTTCGCACCGTGTAAATGAAGGAGACATCATCTCCATACGCCGCTGCGGGCGATTTATTGTTGATATGCTCGGCCCGGTCACGAAAAAGGGCCGTTTATCTGTGAAATGCAGAAAATACATATAGGAGGCTTACACACATGTTATCGATTAAAGACATCAATGAAGTCAGCTTCAGAAAATCAAATTTTTCCGGTTACAATTCTGATGATGTCGATCAGTTTATTGATGAAGTTTTGGAGACCGTAACGGCGCTCACAAAGGAAAACGCAGAGATTAAAACGCGCAAGACGGATGATTCCGCCGCTGTGCAGCAGTTACAGGCGAAAAACGCCGAGCTGCAGGAGAAGCTTTCTATTTTGGCTGCAAAAATTGAGTCTTACCGTGCAGAGGAAGACGGTATTAAGGACGCAATCCTCAGCGCACAGCGCCTTGGCAATGCTTCCATCCGTGAGGCAAAGGCGAAGGCCGAGAAGATTGTGAACGACGCAAACGCGAAGGCGGACGCTCTTGTAAAAGATGCGAAGGGCCGCTCCGAAACGCTTGTGAAGTCCTATGAAAAGCAGATCGCCGCAAAAGAGAAAGAGCTGGAGAACATGAAGCGCGAGGTGACAAACTTCCGCGCATCGCTCTACGGCATCTATAAAGAACACCTTGCCGTGATTGAGAAGATTCCGACGTTTGACCTGCCGGAGGAAGAGCAGGAGGAAAAAGCGCCCGCCGAGGAACCGACGCCGGTATACACCGAACCCGAAGTGATTGAGGAGCCGGAAGAAGAAATCCCGGTGCCTGCAGCACAGCAGGTCGAAGAGGAACCTGCACCGGCCCCCGCAGAGCCGAAGCCCGCTCCCGCACCTGTCCCGGAGCCGATTCCCGCACCGGCGCCGGTACAGCCGCAGCCTGTTTACGACAAGGACTCTTATATTAAGGAGCAGTTCAGCGGCATCGGCCTTGATCTGAACGCTTACGCCGACATCCCGGAATCTTTGCAGAAAGAAAAGGATGCCCTTTTCAGCACGCTGGAGTTCGGCGTTGAAGACGACGGCGACAAGAAAAAGGGTAAATTTAAGAGAAGATAAAACCAGCAGAAAGGCACGGATCAATATATGGATTACAAAAGCACATTGAACCTCCCCAAGACCGACTTTGCCATGCAGGCCGGCCTACCGAAGCGCGAGCCGGTAATGCTCGAAAAGTGGTATGAAGACAAGGTTTACGAGACCGTTCTCGAAAAGAACGACGGTAAGCCGCTTTATGTTCTGCACGACGGCCCTCCGTATGCAAACGGCGATATCCACCTCGGCACGGCGCTGAATAAGACGCTGAAGGACTTTATCGTTCGCTACAAGAATATGTCCGGCTTTAAGGCACCGTACGTTCCTGGCTGGGATACCCACGGCTTGCCGACCGAGCTGAAGGCCAGAAAGAAAGCGGGCGTTTCGAATTCCACTGCAATCTCCGACATCGAGCTGCGCAAGCTCTGCCGCGAGTTTGCCCTCGGCTACCTCGATGAGCAGCGCAACTCCTTCAAGCGTCTTGGCGGCATCGGTGAATGGGACAACCCGTATGTCACCCTGCGCAAGGAATTTGAAGCAAAGCAGATCGAGATCTTCTCCGAAATGGCGACGAAGGGCCTCATCTATAAGGGCTTAAAGCCGGTTTACTGGTGCCCGGAGTGCGAGACTGCACTGGCGGAAGCCGAGATTGAATACGCAGAGGATCCCTGCCACTCCATCTATGTGAAGTTCCGCGTGACGGACGACAAGGGCCTTTTGACCCCGATGGGCGCAGACCTGAGCAAGACCTACTTCGTAATCTGGACGACGACGACCTGGACGCTCCCCGCGAACGTCGCGATTTGCGTCGGCCCGGAATTTGAATATGCACTTGTAAAGTCCGGCGACGAATACTATGTGATGGCAACGGCCCTGACCGAATCTGCCATGCAGGCGGCGGGCAAGACCGATTACGAGATCCTTGGCACCTTAAAGGGCAGCGACCTTGAGTATATGAAGACGGCGCACCCGTTCATCGACCGCACATCTCTCGTCATTGTGGGCGACCACGTTACGTTGGAAAGCGGTACCGGCTGCGTTCACACGGCTCCGGGCCACGGCGTCGAAGACTATGACGTCTGCCACAATCACTATCCCGAAATTCCGATCGTTGTGCCGGTGGACAGCCATGGCAAGATGACCGAGGAAGCGGGTCAGTTTGCGGGCCTGACGACCGAGGAAGCGAACAAGGCGATTGCACAGCACCTTGAGGATACAGGCGCACTGTTCGCTTTACAGAAGATCATCCACCAGTATCCGCACTGCTGGCGCTGCAAGAAGCCGGTTCTGTTCCGTGCGACCGAGCAGTGGTTCTGCTCCGTGGACGCTATCAAGGATCAGGCGATTGAAGCCATCAAGGGCGTAAAGTGGATCCCGGGCTGGGGCGAAGACCGCATCTCCTCCATGATCCGTGACCGCAACGACTGGTGTATCTCCCGTCAGCGTCGCTGGGGTGTGCCGATTCCGATTTTCTACTGCAAGGACTGCGGCGAGCCGCTCATCGAGAAGGACGCGATGCACGCAGTTTCCGAGCTGTTCCGCGCAGAGGGCTCCGATGCTTGGTACATCAAGGAAGCGGAAGAAATTCTGCCCGCAGGCACAAAGTGCAAGAAGTGCGGCTGCACCTCCTTTACAAAAGAGCGCGACATCATGGACGTTTGGTTTGATTCCGGCGTGACCCATGCTGCCGTTTGCGATACACGCGATTATCTCCATTGGCCGGCTGACCTGTACCTTGAGGGTGCAGACCAGTACCGCGGCTGGTTCCAGTCTTCGCTGCTCACGTCCATTGCATGGCGCGGCAAAGCGCCGTACAAGGCTGTCGTCACACACGGCTGGGTCGTGGACGGTCAGGGCAGAAAGATGAGTAAGTCCCTCGGCAACGGCATTCTGCCGCAGGAGATTGTGGATAAGTACGGCGCAGATATCCTGCGTCTGTGGGTCGCTTCTTCCGACTACCATGCCGATATCCGCATCTCCCCGGAAATCCTCAAACAGCTTTCTGACGCATACAGAAAGATCCGCAACACGGCGCGCTATATGCTCGGCAACCTTTCTGATTTTAATCCGGATACCGACAGTGTAGAGGTCTCTGAGATGCTTTCCATCGATAAGTGGGCGCTGAACCGTTTGGATCGGCTGATGGTGAAGGTGCGCGAGGGCTATGAGTCCTTCGAGTTCCACCAGGCTTACCACGCCATCCATAACTTCTGCGTTGTGGATATGTCGAACTTCTATCTCGACGTCATCAAGGATCGTCTGTACACCGAGAAGAAGGACTCCGCTGCACGCCGCGCCGCGCAGACTGCGATGTATATCATCCTCGATGCGATGACCCGTCTGGTCGCGCCGATCCTGGCGTTCACCTCCGACGAAATCTGGCAGAGCATGCCGCACGCTTCCGATTGCGATGCACGCCACGTTGTTTACAACGAGATGCCGAAGCCGACGAGCGAAAAGTACGGCATCGACGTGACGGAAGAATTCATCGCACGCTGGGATAGAATCCATGCAATCCGCGATGTTGTGAAGAAGGCGCTTGAAAACGCACGTGCAGAGAAGACGATCGGTGCATCGCTCGATGCAAAGGTCACGCTGTTCTGCACCGGCGAGCTGTATGCGTTCCTCAAGTCTGTGGAAGACGAGCTTGCAACCGTGTTCATCGTATCTCAGGTCGAGATCGTGGACGGCGAGGGCGGCACACTTTCCGACGATGCACTGGGCCTCTCCGTGCAGGTCGATAAGGCAGAAGGCTGCAAGTGCATGCGCTGCTGGACATATTCCTCCACGGTCGGCAAAAACCCGGCATACGTGGATCTGTGCGAGCGCTGCGCAAAAGCACTTTCCGAATAATTTCGGACACATTGAATTTGTTTTAAACGGTACGTGCTTAATGACGCCGTGCTGTTGAATAATTGAACCGAACCAAGGTGCAAACCGGTTTTGCCCGGCTTGCGCCTTTTTCGGGTTATAAGGGGATATTTCTTTTGTCCATTCTCATTCTTTTGCTGATCGCCGTGCTGACGGCTGTCGATCAGTTTATAAAAATGACGGTTATCACAAACTTAAAGCCCATCGGCAGCGTGACGTGTATTCCGGGCCTTTTGGAGTTCCGTTACCTTGAAAACAACGGCGCGGCATTCGGCTTTTTTGCCGGGCTTTCGTGGCTTTTGATCATACTGACGATAGGGCTTATGGCAGCGTTGCTCGTGTTTTTGTTCCGCTATAAGCACCACACATGGATGTCGCGCACGTCGTGCGTGCTCATCATCGCGGGCGGCATCGGTAACCTCATTGACCGTTTTATTTTCGGCTATGTGGTCGATTACATCCATGTGCTGTTTTTTCCGTATGTATTCAACTTTGCAGACTGCTGCGTGGTGGTCGGTGCGATTTTGTTTGCCGTGTGGTACTTATTCTTTAAAGACAAAAAAGAAGCGGCAGATAAAAAAGTGAACGAGCCGACGGAAACGACTGCCGACGGGGTCGGGAAATAAGTATGGCGGAGCTGCATGAGATTGAGGTCACAGCGGCGGGCTGGCGCGCTGATAAGCTGATTGCGGAGGCGCTGCCGGAGCTTTCCCGCTCTGCGGTGCAGAATTTGATCCGCGACGGGCATGTGACCTGCGATAATAAGATTGTGCAGAAAAGCACGAAGCTTGCGCCGGGGAGCGTTCTGTGCGTGGAGATTCCCGAAGCGCGCCCGCTCGACGTGAAGGCGGAGAACATTCCGCTTGACATCGTATATGAAGATGACGACCTACTTGTGGTGAACAAGCCGAAGGGTATGGTGGTGCACCCGGCAGCGGGCAATTATGACGGCACACTTGTGAACGCGCTGCTGTACCACTGCGGCGATTCGCTTTCGGGCATCAACGGCGTGATTCGCCCGGGCATTGTGCATCGTATTGACAAGGATACGAGCGGGCTGCTCATCGTCGCGAAGAACGACACCGCGCACCGGCACTTGGCGGAGCAGATCAAGGCGCACAGCTTTACGCGCGAATACCGCGCCGTGGTGTACGGGAAAATTCGCGAGGACGGCACGGTGGATGCGCCCATCGCACGCCATCCGCAGGATAGAAAGCGCATGGCGGTACAAAACACGCCGAACGCGAGAAACGCCGTGACGCACTATTTTGTCACAAAAAATTTTACGGGATTTACGCAGCTGCGCCTGCGCCTTGAGACCGGACGCACGCACCAGATCCGTGTGCACATGGCGTATATCGGGCATCCTGTCGCGGGCGACCCGGTCTACGGACCGAAAAAAGTCATCACGCAGCTGCAGGGGCAGTGCCTGCACGCGGGGCTCATCGGGTTCATCCACCCGCGCACGGGCGAATATATGGAGTTTGAAGCGCCGCTGCCGCCATATTTTACGGATTTTGTGAAGACGCTGCACGCGGAGGACGAGTAAGGGGGAGGGCTTGTGCGCGCGGGAAGTCAACGGACAATTTTGCTGTTCGCGCTGTTTTTAATGGCGTGTGCGGCGGTGCTGTTCTGCGTTGCCTTTGAGAATACACCGCTTGAACCGTACAGGGTGACATCGACAGGGCAAAGCGAAGCAGCATCGAGCGCGCCGGCTGCATCCGCTTTAAGCGAAGAAAAAGTCAACATCAACACCGCGTCGAAGGAAGAGTTGATTGGCCTGAACGGCATCGGAGAAGTACTCGCCGACAGAATCATCGAATACCGCGAAGCAAACGGTGGATACAAAGATGTGCGCGAGCTCACGAATGTAAAAGGCATCGGCGAAAAGCTGCTTGAGAAGCTGCTGCCGTATGTGACGGTGTAAACAAAAAAGGCATACGTTCTACTCTGTCCGTTTGACATTGCTTTGAAGAACGCCGGTGTGCAGCACAAGCTGATTCCGCCCAGAACGCCTTGGCACAACGGCAAGGTAGAGCGGAGTCATCAAAACGACCAGCGCTATTTTTACAACTGGGAAAAGTTTGCAAGTGTAAAAGATCTAAACCGAAAGCTCAAAGATCATTTGCACTGGAGCAACAGAAAGCCCATGCGCACGCTGGGCGGCAAAAGCCCTCTTGATCTCCTCCGTGAAATTCTTTCTATCGCCTGATTCTTTTCTATCCCACTCTTTTTATCTCTTTGTGGGTCATATCTATTTACAACGCAGAGAAAGGCATTAAAAATACTTCATATCGGTTGCAATATGTCGAATTATATGTTAAAATGTAAATAAACAATTAATTTGGAGTGGGAAGAAACATGGTTCCTTTTAACAGACCGCCTTATATAGGCAAAGAGATGGAGTATATTTCCAAAGCAATCAGAGCGCATAAAATTTGTGGTGATGGACAGTTTACAAAGAAATGCCACCAATTGCTGGAGCAGATGACGGGAAGCCAGAAGGTGCTCCTGACTACCTCTGGCAGCCACGCACTGGAGATGGCTGCTCTTCTTTGTAATCTGGAGCCCGGGGATGAGGTGATCCTGCCAAGCTTTACTTTCTCGTCTACGGCCAATGCCTTTGTGCTGGCTGGTGCAAAGCTTGTATTTGTGGATATTCGTCCGGATACCATGAACATTGACGAGACCAAGATCGAGGCAGCCATTACCGATAAGACCCGTGTGATCGTTCCGGTCCACTATGCGGGCGTGGCCTGTGAGATGGATACCATCATGGAAATCGCCAGAAAGCACAATCTAAAGGTGGTAGAGGATGCGGCGCAGGGCGTCATGAGTACCTACCATGGCAAAGCATTGGGCACCATCGGCGATTTTGGCTGCTTCAGCTTCCATGAGACCAAGAACTACTCTATGGGCGAGGGCGGTGCACTGCTGATCCGCGATGAAGAGAACAATGAGGCTGCGGAGATCCTCCGGGAAAAAGGCACCAACCGGAGCCGGTTCTTGCGGGGACAGGTTGATAAGTATACTTGGGTGGGCTATGGTTCTTCATATTTGCCCTCTGACATGAATGCGGCCTACCTGCTGGCACAGCTGGAAGAGGCCGAGAAGATCAACAACGCTCGGCTTGCCAGTTGGCACCACTATCAGGAGCGTCTTGCGCCGCTGGAGCAGCAGGGAAAGTTGGAAATCGCCCACATTCCGGAGGGCTGCGGCCACAACGCGCATATGTTCTGGATCAAGCTTCGTGATCTAGAGGAGCGTACGGCCATGATCGCCTATCTGAAGGAGCATGATATTTACTCCATGTTCCATTATGTTCCCCTGCATTCCGCCGAGGCTGGACTGAAGTTTGGCCGCTTTGCGGGCGAAGACGTTTATACCACCAAGGAGAGCAACCGGTTGACAAGACTGCCTATGTATTATGGGCTGGAAGAGAAGGACATCAAGACGGTATGCAATTGCGTGAAGAAATTTTATGAAAGATAAGACGATCAACCAGAAGAGCTCAGGGAGCGGAAAAAAACGGCTGCTGGGAATCGTAGGACTTCAGCTGTCTGTTCTCTTATATTCGATAACTGGAATTTTTACCAAGATGGCTTCTGCATGCCGTTTTTTATCGGTTCAATTCCTTCTACTGTACGGTGCAAGTATATTCCTGATGTTTATTTATGCCCTGCTTTGGCAGCAGTTCTTGAAAATTATGCCATTAAACACAGCGTATGCAAATAAAAGCATCTCCACGATATGGACCATGCTATTTGGTGCACTACTGTTTCACGAAAAAATAACATGGACAATGATATTAGGAGCTGCGGTAATCATTGTTGGTGTCTATCTGGTGGTGACTGCCGATGAGTGATTTGCTGATTCATGCACTGATTATGGTGCTTGGTGTTGTTATTGCGGGATTTTCGCAGCTACTGTTGAAATCGGCAGCTCAGAGGACGTATAAGCACTGGATTTATCAGTATCTGAACGTCAGGGTAATTTTAGGATATGGAATTATGGTGGCTTCAACGCTGTGTACTGTAATTGCTTATCATGTGTTGCCACTGTCAATGGCACCGGCTTGCGATGCATTTGGGCAGGTCGTCGTGGCATTTTTGAGTTGGCTAATCTTGAAGGAGAAGATTACACGGAGAAAATTGATGGGGATTATTGTAATTCTTGCAGGAATTTTAATTTTCTTCCTGAAATAACAACTGAGAAATTGAGGAGAAGTAATTTATGAAGCTGTCAATTATTGTTCCTTGCTATAATTCTATGCCAATTCTGAAGACTATGGTGAGTGAAACAATTCGGGAAATAGAAAAGATTCCTGTTGATGATTATGAGATTATACTGGTCAATGACTGCTCGCCGAAACCTGAAACGATCGGATTCCTGAAAGAAATTGCAGACACGTTTGAAAATATAAAAGTGGTGGATTTGGCGAGAAATGGAGGACAGGCCAATGCACAGGTTGCGGCTCTGCATTATGTTACAGGTGATGCGGTGTTGAACATGGATGATGATATGCAGACTCATCCCAAGAATATCCCATTGCTGTTTCAGAAATTTCAGGAGGGATATGATTTGGTCCTTGGGAAGTATCCGCATAAACGCCATTCTTTTTACCGCCGCGTGCTGACAAAAATGGATGATCTGTTTGAGACGGTGTTTTTGAAAAAACCCAAGGATATCAGTTTTACTAGTTTCTGGCTGGTACGAAGGTACATAACGGATGAAATTATCAAATATAATGCTCCATATTCATTTATGGAGGGGCTGTTCCTACGTACCGCAGGGAAGATCGCAAACGTCGAGGTCGAGCATTTTGAGCGTCAGGAAGGAACGTCTGGCTATAATTTTGGGAAACTCGTGAAGCTCTGGTCGAACTTCACAGGGTTTACGGTACTGCCACTGCGAATCAGCGGATTTGTGGGAATTATTGCCGCGGCATGTGCGGTTATCTGGGCAATCGTTTTGATTATTAAACGAATTGCGGGGGTGGCCATGCCGAGTGGCTACACATCACTGATGTGTATGTTGCTGCTGGCGTTTGGGGTGATTATGGCCTGTATTGGACTGCTGGGTGAGTATGTCGGAAGAGTTTTTATGGTTTTAAATCAAACGCCACAGTTTGTTTTAAAAGAAATCTATGAAGGGAAAGGAGCGCGTGAAACGGATGAGTGAACAGCAGCATAGACTTGTTATCGCAGGTTCTATGGACGAATTTATTGCATTGGCTCAAACGGCAAAGAAACGGGGCTATTATGTGATTGTCTGCGATGGGTATCCCGATGGGCCAGCGAAAAAGATCGCGGATAAAGCCTATACAATTGATGTTCGCGATGTAGATGCTTTTGCAGAAATGTGTAAAACGGAACATGCAGATGGTATTATTGGATCATTTTCTGATCTGCTATTTGAACAGATTACAAAAATTGCGGATAAAGCAAACCTACGTTGGTATGCCACACCGGATAAACTGGACTATTATAGAGAAAAGGATCGGACAAAGGCGCTGATGAAGGAACTGGGCGTACATGTGCCGAAAAATAAAAAGCTGGAATCCGATTTTTCGGACGCTGATTTAGCTGGGTTTGAGTTTCCTCTAGTCATTAAGCCAGTCAACGGCTATGGATCAAAGGGAATTTATGTGGTGCACTCCGTGGATGAAATCCGTGAGAAATTTGAGGATGTGGTGTGTCGAAGCTCTGGTGTGCGTACCAGCATTTTAGTGGAAGAGTATAGTCATGGTCGAGAGTATAATATGATGAGCTGGATTGTGGATGGAAAGGTTTATCCGATCAGTCTGGCGGATCGAGAGAAAAATCCGCAAACTGGAGATACCCTGCCACTACTGAATAGAGTAGTATATCCGGCAAAGGCGATTCATCAAATTCTAGACGAGGCCAGAGAAGTGCAGCAGAAATTTGCGGACGCCGTGGGACAAAAGGAAGGGGCACTCTCTATGCAGTTCTTTTATTCGGAACATGGCGTGGAGGTATGCGAGATTGCCGGACGGCTGTTCGGCTATGAGCATGAATTGGTGACCTATTCGTGCGGATTGAGTATTGAAGAGTTGCTCCTTGACTATGTATACGATCCGGATCAGGTGAGGAGGACAATGCAGCAGCATGACCCGTATTTTACCAGACATTGTGAAGGAATTTACTTTGTCGGAAAGCAGGATGCGGTAATTGCGGATATGTCCAAGTTGCTTGAGCTGGCAAAGGATCCAAATGTGCTTGAGAGCATGATTTTCTATAAAGATGGTGAAACTGTGGATAATTACGGTCCTAGGTCTTATCTGACGCGCCTTTATGTTGGCGCAGACACAAGAGAAGAGCTTGACCGGATTACACAGCGGATGTTTGAGGAGAACTATGTGCCTGCGCAAGATGGAAGCCGAGTGGATTATCCCTTTATGCTTGAAAGAGATTAAAGAAGGTAGATTGAGGAGGAAATGAAATGGAAATTCATGCAATTAATATCCTGTATGACTTCTGCATTATGTCTGCGCTGCTTTTCGTAGCGAAAATACTTCGCAGTAAAATCAAATTTATTCAGAAGTTCTATATTCCATCGTCCCTACTGGCGGGCGTGATCGGACTGTTCCTTGGAAAATACTTTTTGAACGTTCTGCCCTTCAGCACAGAAATCTCCAGCTATTCTTCTATTTTGATCGCAGTGCTTTTTGCGACGATGTTCCTTGGAAACAAGAAGAAGGTTTCGTTTAAAAATATGTTTACCAGCGTTGGAGATACATTTCTGGTGAATGCAGCGACGGAGATTTTTCAGTACGGGATTTTCATCCTAATTGGAGTTTTAATTCTCCCACTGCTGTTCAATGGGATTAATGCGGGGTTTGGTGTACTATTGCCGGCCGGCTTTGTCGGAGGTCACGGAACTGCGGCCGCTATGGGAGCCGCGTTTCAGGACATGGGATGGGATGAAGCAACAAGCATTGGACAGACTTTTGCGACGATTGGTTTGATCAGTGGTATTGTAATCGGCGTTATCCTGATCAATATTGGCGCACGCAAGGGGTATACAAGACTCATTACTCGTGTGGACGAACTGCCGGAGGATATGAAGACCGGTTTAATTGCTGAGGAAAATCGTACCTCTATGGGGAAAAATACGGTCAGCCCGATGTCCATTGATCCGCTGACGTGGCACATCACTCTGGTTTTGGTGGCTGTCGGTCTGGCGTATTTAATTAACGAGGGTCTGAAGATTGTTTTTCCGTCCCTTTCGTTCCCAGTGTATGGATTAGCACTGATTACAAGCATCCTGCTGCAATGGGTGCTTAGCCTGTTTAAGCTGAACCAATATGTGGATAAGCAGGTGGTTACGCGTGTAGGCAGTACGGCTACAGACTATCTGGTCGGTTTTGGTGTTGCCTCCATTAATGTAAACATTGTTCTGAAATATTGGATTCCGATTGTAGTACTTAGCGCGCTGGGGCTGATCCTTGTGGTGTTTTGGCAGTTTGTCATCAGCAAGCGCTTTTTCCACAATTACTGGTTTGAACGTGGAATCTATATTTTTGGCCTTTCGACAGGCGTAATGGCTACCGGCGTTATACTGCTTCGGGTTACAGACCCTGAGTTTAAGAGCGGAGTTCTGGAGGATTTCGGATTTGCATGGATTTTCCTGTCCATTATGGATATGCTGATTGTTTCACTCTCTCCCATGTTTATCGTGAATGGAATGGGGACAATTGCCGGTATCGTTTATTGTTTGATTGCTTTGGCGTGCCTGCTGCTGTCTGCTAAAGTTTTTGGCATTCAAAAAGACAACGGAACAGTTCAGCGTTCTGGTGAAATTACATTGGCTGATTTTGGGAAAAAATAAATTGAGGCTCTTTAATTTATCTGTGTAGGGGCTGCGAAGACAGGATGGACGAATAAATATGAAGAAAAATGAACTTCAAAGCCCGATTTTAAGGTACATCAAGAAGCACTGGGCGGTATGGCTTTCACTGGCAATTACCTGCGTTGGAGCAATGGTATTTCTGTTTTTTTTCCATGCACGCTATGAGACAAATGACGATACGACGCTTGCACAAATTGCACATGGTTCTTTCTCTACCTATGGCGGATATAATAGTCATCTTGTCTTTATTAACATCCTTTGGGGACGCTTTATTAAGTTGCTTCTTACGGTGTTTCCGCGTGTTCCATGGTATGCGCTTGCGCAAATTGTCATTGTTGGAGTATCCTTTTGGGTAATTACATGGATGATGCTTCGGAGTTTGGGCGTATTCTTCGGCGGCTTTTCGGCGGCACTTCTCTGGAACCTTTTTGGCTATCAGTATTTTACATGTATCCAGTTTTCCAAAACAGCTGGAATTGCCGTGACAGCAGGCTTGCTCATGGTCTTTTTATGTTTTACAGAAAAAAGACATTGGAGTCAGTATGTGATCGGAGGAGCGCTTATCCTGCTTGGAAGCTTTTATCGCTTTAGAGTGTTTGAAATGCTGCTGGCTCTATGGTTTGGCGTTGGTGTGTACTATTTGCTACCGATTCTGAAAGAGCACGACGGAAAAAAAATCAAAAAGCTAGTGGGGATATTTGTATTAATTATTGTCCTGTGCTTTGCTTGCGAGGTTGTTGATGGGCTTTTATATGCCAGAGTTCCGGCGTGGAAAGAATATGTGGAATATAATAATTTGCGCGCGGAATTAATGGATTATGGCTTCCCTGATTACGAGGAGAATCAGGCGCTGTACGAATCGCTGGGAATTTCCGCAGAGGATCTGAATCAGTATAAAATGTGGGAATTTGGAGATCCGGATCGTTTTACGATTGATGTCATGAAGCAACTGGTGGCGCTTCGTAAATCACCAGAGATTAATGCTTCGTATATTGTTCATGCATTTAAGGAACTGACAAAAGGGCTGATACAGTATTCGTATGCAGCAGGATTATGGATTGCGGCACTGTTCTGTTTGCTGAGTTATAGGAAAAAGGACAGGGGCAAGTATCTCCTCTTCATGTATGAATGCATGGCGTTTGCCGGAATACAGTTTTTTCTGTTTTATCAGGGACGATTTCTGGTAAATCGAATTGATGTTTCCATCTTCCTGTCTGCTATGGTTGTACTTCTCTTTTTTGCCAGAGGGAGCGATGGCCTCGGGATGAATCGACGCAAGCTCTCGCTTGGAATTGCTGGAGCAGTGTTTTTCGTATCGCTTCCTACATACGTAAGTATATATCAGAGCGATAAAGAGCAATTGCAGGGGGAATCAAATACGGAACTGATAGAGCTGATTACAGAGGACAAGGTGCACTTGTACATTTCATCTCCGGTTAGCGATGGAGTTCCGGACATATACTACAGCATTTGGAATGCGCCGAACCCAGCAGAATATAGTAATATCTACTATTTGGGCGGATGGCGGACACATTCTCCGCTGGTGGACGATGTTGGAGCTTATTATGGGATCGCAAATCCCTTCCGTGACAGCGTGAATAATCCGTACACGCTGTTCGTATCTAATTCTGAATGGTACATGGCAAAGCGGCTTGCTTATATTCAGGATCATTATGATGCCAACGCGACGATGGCTTGTGTAAAGCGCACGCAGGACGGGTATTCGATTTATAGAGTGGTCAGCGAAGAAAAAAGCCTGAATACTTCGGAAGCGGCAGATGGAACAGAGTCTCTGCATTATGAGCTGAATCGGTGGGAGCAGGATGGAATGCTGTGTATGGATGGATATCTCTATGCAGATGATGTGAACTCCTTTGCCTCCAATATATATGTTGGCATAATGGCCCCAGATGGATCGGAGCAATTTTACTATGCAATGCAGTATTACTCTGGCTTTACAGAAGATAATTGGAATGGTGCGTACGGAAGCTTTAGCTGTGAAGTACCGATGCCTGAAGAGGGGAGCACCCTGAACCTGTATCTGGAAACAGAGGACGGCCTCTATGTTGTGCCAAACTAGTTTGCAAAGCCGGATGTCTGAGCAGCACCCGGCGAATGCATGAGAATAAAGAAAACGGAGGATGTAAACAGTGAAAGGAATCATTCTAGCCGGTGGTGCCGGCACGAGACTATACCCGCTGACCATGGTGACATCCAAACAGCTTCTGCCGGTATATGACAAGCCCATGATCTACTACCCCCTGGCTACCCTGATGCTGGCGGGGATCCGGGACATTCTGATCATCTCTACGCCGGAGGACACCCCGCGCTTCCACGATCTGCTGGGAGACGGCAGTCAGTTTGGCATCACTCTTTCTTATGCTGTGCAAGAAGCGCCGGAAGGGCTTGCGCAGGCGTTACTCATCGGTAAAGAATTCATCGGTGACGAACCGTGTGCAATGATCCTCGGCGATAATATTTTCTACGGAAATGGTTTCTCCCGCATTCTCCAGAACGCAAGCAGCAGAGCCGAAAACGGCACGGCAACGATCTTCGGTTATTATGTAGCTGATCCAGAACGCTTCGGTATCGTGGAATTTGATGATGCAGGCAAGGTGATCTCCGTGGAAGAGAAGCCCAAGCATCCAAAGAGCAATTATGCAATCACGGGCCTGTATTTCTACCCGGCGGGCGTTTCCAAAAAAGCCGCTGAGGTTAAGCCTTCCGCACGCGGCGAACTGGAGATCACAACGCTGAACGAAATATATCTTCTGGAAGGCAATCTGGATGTCGAACTGCTCGGCCGCGGCTTTGCCTGGCTGGATACTGGTACAATGGATAGTCTTGTAGATGCAGCAGATTTTGTGCGTATGGTCGAAAAACGTCAGGGCGTAAAGATCTCTGCACCGGAGGAGATTGCTTACCGCTTCGGCTGGATCGATAAAGAAGAACTGCTGCATTCTGCGGAAAAGTACGGTAAATCCCCGTATGGCGCGCACTTGAAAATAGTTGCAGAAGGTACGATCAGAAGTTCCGTTCGCAGTACGAAGACCCAGGAGTAAGTTCCACAGCAAAAGGAGTTAAATTATGACGATCATCGTTACCGGCGGCGCCGGATTTATTGGTTCCAATTTTATTTTTCACATGCTGAGAGAATACCCGGATTACCGCATTGTCTGCCTCGATAAGTTGACCTACGCAGGCAACCTGTCTACGCTGGCGCCTGTCATGGATAACCCGAATTTCCGCTTTGTGAAGGCCGATATCTGCGACCGCGAAGCTGTAAATAAGCTGTTTGAAGAAGAGCATCCGGACATTGTGGTGAACTTTGCCGCGGAAAGCCATGTTGACCGTTCCATCGAAGACCCGGGCATCTTCCTCCAGACGAATATTATGGGTACCGCAACGCTGATGGACGCTTGCCGTAAGTACGGTATCCAGCGCTACCATCAGGTCTCTACCGACGAGGTTTACGGCGACCTGCCGTTGGACCGTCCCGACTTGTTCTTCACCGAGGAGACACCGATCCACACCAGCTCTCCGTACAGCAGCTCCAAAGCCGGTGCAGATCTGCTGGTTTTGGCTTATCACCGTACCTACGGTCTGCCTGTGACCATTTCCCGCTGCTCCAACAACTACGGTCCTTATCATTTCCCGGAGAAGCTGATCCCGCTGATGATCGCGAATGCTCTGGCAGACAAGCCCCTTCCTGTTTACGGCGAAGGTCTCAATGTCCGTGACTGGCTGTATGTAGAGGATCACTGCAAGGCGATTGACCTCATCATCCATAAGGGTCGTGTTGGCGAGGTATACAACGTCGGCGGCCACAATGAAAAGCAGAACATCGAGATCGTAAAGATCATCTGCAAGGAGCTCGGCAAGCCAGAGAGCCTTATCACGCATGTTGGCGATCGCAAGGGCCACGATATGCGCTATGCCATCGACCCGACCAAGATTCATAACGAGCTGGGTTGGCTGCCGGAGACCAAGTTTGAGGACGGCATCAAGAAGACCATCCAGTGGTACCTCGATAACCGCGAGTGGTGGCAGACCATCATTAGCGGCGAGTATCAGAATTACTACGAAAAAATGTACGGTAATCGCTAATGACAAGCGATGTACAGCAGATTCAAAGCGCTCCGGCGATCGATTTGCAGGAGCACTTTGGCAAAAAGAAATTGTTTTTTGTCTTAGCAGCAGCGCAGGCGGTTCTGCTGTTGTGCATTCTTCTTTTTTGCAGTATAAAATATGAGGTTTCGGATGATTTCATCATGGAAATGGTGGTTTCCGGTGCGTATACCGGCCACCCAGATGCCCACATGATGTTCTTCAACATTTTCATTGGCTGGCTTTTTGTGCCGCTGTATAGTCTTTTTCCGGCAATAAGCTGGTATTTTTGGCTGCAAATGCTTCTTTGCTTTTTGTCTTTTCTTGCGCTCACTTATGTACTTGTGCAGAAACTTCGTCTTGGCACAGCGATTCTGACTGTTGTCTGGATTACAGCCTTTGCCGCACGTGATCTGTATATCTTGCCACAGTTTACAAAAACAGCGATTGCGGCATCTATGTGTGGATGTCTGTTGTTTGTTTGGGCGCTGTTTGAACAAAATAGGAGGAAATGCTGTGTATTAGGAGCTTTGTTGGCTATAACGGGATGTTTGGTTCGTAGAAATGCTTTCTTTATGGCGATAGCGTTTTCTAGTGTACTTGTTGTTTATCATATAGTGATTTGTTTTAAGCAAAAACAGATGAAGTTATATGAGTTTTTTCTTAAAATTGCTGTACCAGGGATAGTTTTTATAGTTACTATCTTTTTGTTTAATATTGTAAATGCACTTACATATACAGCCAATCCAGATTATACAGAATACTATACATTTACGAAAATCCGCTCCCAGATATTAGATTACACCTGGTGTGATTATGAAGATCTGCGCGACGAACTTACAGCAATCGGCGTATCGGAAAACGATTATCAAATGATTCTGCATTGGGATTTTGCAGATCAAGCGGTGTTTAGTACAGAGAAGATGCAGCAAGTATTGGATATTATCAATGCACATCGTGTGAATCTGCATCCGAGTATTCGCGAAGCGCTCAGCATGATTCGGTTGCGCCAACTCTATTATCCGATGACGCTTTGCTGTGTGCTGCTCGGATTATTCTGCGCCATTACAAATTCCAAAAAGCTTTGGGTGCCGGCGGTGTCAGCACTGATGGTACTTGGATTTCTGGTCTATTTTTACAGACTTGGACGGTGGGTCTATCGCGTAGAATTTGGTTTTCTGTTCTGCGCCGCCGTATTGATCGCGTATTTCTGTGAGCCGTTTTTTAAGCGCAGCAAGGCGACGGAAGCTCTGTTGTGTGCCGCCGCGCTCCTGGTAGGCGGATGGCAGGGGATAAACTATCTGCCGGACAATACCGCACCTGTGGAAGATGCTGCAGCATACCGCACGTATGTAGACAGTACGTTTTATTATTCAGCGAGCTATTCTCCAGAAAAGTATACTAAATCCGTGATTTCTGGGAAACTGCGTCCGAAATTTCTAGCGAAAGTGAATGAGACGCCGGAAAATTTATATATTTTAGATTTTGGCACGGCAATTCAGACGCTGTACTATGATTTTAGTGTGTTTAAAAGCAGCAGAGCCTGCTTTCCGAAAAATGTATTGTTTTTGAGTGGTGTGACGCAAAACCACCCAAGTGTGCAGGACTACATTGAGTCCCTCGGCTTTGAAAATACGCTTGCAGCTCTGCCAAGCAAAAACGTCTATTACGTCAGCAATACGTCATCTGAAACGCGTATTTTAACGTATTTCCAAGAGCATGGTAGCCCAAATGTTCAAGTGGATAATATTGAAACATTGGATGATTATGTGGTATGGAAGTATACAATAAAATAAGAGAATAAATACAAAACAAGAGAAACTGGATTTTTCAGGGTAATTAGATAGCGCATAACAAAAAAGGCATACGTTCCTGAAAACGGAGCGTATGCCTTTTGCTATACTTTTTTACTTACTTCAAAACGACCTTATGGAAGACCTTTTTGCCTTTTTTGATGATGACGTGGCCTTTTTCAAAGTCGGCTGCGGTGCAGGTTTTGGCGATATCGGTGACCTTTACGTCGTCGACGGAAACGCCGCCCTGCTGCACGAGGCGGCGGCCCTCACCCTTAGATGCGATGAGGCCGGCTTTCTGCATGAGGTCGAGAATGTTGATTGCACCGTCGGTGAGGTCGGCTGCGGTGATCTCGGTGGTCGGCATGTTCTCGGAGTTTGCGCCGCTGCCGAACAGTGCGCGTGCGGCTTCCTGTGCCTTCCGGGCTTCCTCAGCGCCATGTACCATCTGGGTGAGCTCAAACGCGAGGATCTCCTTTGCGCGGTTCAGCTGGCTGCCTTCCCAGCTTTCCATCTTTTCAATCTCGTCAAGCGGCAGGAACGTCAGCATCTTGATGCACTTCAAAACGTCGCTGTCGTCTACGTTTCTCCAGTACTGGTAGAAATCGAACGGGGAGGTTTTGTTCGGGTCAAGCCACACGGCGTTGCCGGCGGTTTTGCCCATCTTCTTGCCCTGAGAATCGGTGAGCAGGGTGATGGTCATGGCTGCGGCGTCCTTGCCGAGCTTTCTGCGGATGAGCTCCGTGCCGCCGAGCATGTTGCTCCACTGGTCGTCGCCGCCGAACTGTAAATTGCAGCCGTACTTCTGGAACAAGGCGTAGAAGTCGTAGCTTTGCATGATCATGTAGTTGAACTCAAGGAAAGAGAGACCCTTTTCCATACGCTGCTTATAGCACTCGGCGCGCAGCATGTTGTTGACAGAGAAGCATGCGCCCACTTCACGCAAGAGCTCGACGTAATTGAGCTTTAAGAGCCAATCGGCGTTATTGACCATGAGGGCCTTGCCATCGGAGAAATCGATGAAGTTTTCCATCTGGCGCTTGAAGCAGGCGGCGTTGTGCTCGATGTCTTCCATCGTGAGCATCTTGCGCATGTCGGTGCGGCCGCTCGGGTCGCCGATCATCGTGGTGCCGCCGCCGATGAGGGCAATCGGCTTGTTTCCCGCCATCTGCCGGCGCTTCATTAAGGTCAGCGCCATAAAGTGACCGGCCGTAAGGCTGTCTGCGGTGCAGTCAAAGCCGATGTAGAACGTGGCTTCGCCGTTGTTGATAAGGTTGCGGATGCGCTCTTCGTCCGTGACCTGTGCAATGAGGCCGCGGGCCTGCAATTCTTCGTAAATACCCATGTTGTTTCGTTCCTTTCGATTTTCAGGTTTTGGGCTTTTGGGGCAATAAAAAAGCCCCCTTGATCTTCAAGGAGGGGAATTTTGAATATAAAAAAACACCCTCACTTGATCTATGAGGGCGAACACGTTTCATTTTGTGGTTCGCGGTACCACCTCAGTTTATTTCAGGCTCACACCTGAAACCTCAACGGGTACAAACATACCCTTGCGCTGTAACGTGCGCACACGGACTTTTTTACTGGGAACCCGTTCAAAAAGACAGCTCCGGAATGTATTTCGGCGTTTTTTCGCACCTGCTTACACCACCCGCAGGCTCTCTGTGCCGATGAAAACGCGTACTTCTTTCTTTCACAGCCATTATGCCTATTATAGTCGGCGCTTTTCGGTTTGTCAAGCACCGTTTTTGATTTTTTCTACGGCGGCTAAAAGCTGCGCCTTTTTTTCTTCGCTCGTCACCCAGCGCAGGAGCATTTTGGCCGTGAGGTTTTCGGGGAGATCAAGTGCTTTCAAAACGCCTTGGCGCAGTGTGGCGCTGTTTACGCCGCCGGTGAGACCGAGAGACATGAGGTCTGCCGGGGTCAGGGGTTGAAAATCGGTTGTGCTGCCCTCAACGGAAGCGCCGGCTTCTTTTAAAATTCCCAGTAAAATTTCCGAGGAAATGCCCTCCACGCCGAGCTTGCCCTCTTTGGAAGGCGCCGCTTTGCGCTTTTCTTTGCCGTAAATATCCGGGATATACGCGTGGCGAATTTGATTTGACGGCACGAAAGACGTGATATACGCGCGGATCTGCCGACCGGCGTTGTCACTGTCCGTCAAAATGACGATGCCGCGCTCTTTGGCGAGCTTGCGGATGAAATCGCGCTTTTCAGCATCCTTGTAGATGCCAAAGCCGTTCGTTGTGACGATGATAGCGTCGGTCAGCGCGGAAAGCTTGCTTTTGTCATACCGACCCTCGACGATGAGGGCTTCGTTCATGTGGATCATAAGAGCTCCTTTAGGCCACGCTGCCGCGGTGCGCGACGTACAAAAGCTGGGCGAAAAGCTTTTCGAGTGCGATTCTGTCCATGTTTTCACCGCCCGAAAGCTTGATGGAAAGATCGCAGTTGAGTAAAAGCGAAAGGCATTCACGCAGCATTTCGATGGAAAGGTCGCGCACGTCGCGCTCGGCATATTTTAATCTAAAATCGCGACCGCGGTAATCGCCGTATTCCGTCGGCGCCATGGACGTTTTACCGGATTCGATCGCGGCGCGCACGCGGTACATGTCGATATAAGCGCTGCTTAAAACGGCCAGAATCGTGTACGGTTCTTCGCGCTGGGCCATCAGTAGATCAAGCAGCGCATACGCTTTGCTGTAATCGCCGCGCACGAGGGCGTTGCTCAAGAGAAACACGGTTGTTTCCATGTTTTTCGTGACCGTTTTTTCCACCTGCTCGGCGGTGATCTCGCCGCCGCCCGCAAAGGCGCAGAGCTTTGTCACTTCGTTTGTGAGGGCGTTTAAGTCGTTGCCGACGTACTGCACGATGCGCTCAGCAAGCTTGCGGGAGAGCAGGCAGTTTGCCTTTTCGGCCTCGCGGCAGACGTATTTTTCGAGCTCGTTGTCTTTCAGGCGCAGCGAGGGCAAGGAAAAGCCACGCGTGTCGAGCTTCTTTAAAAACGTGCGCCACTTGGCGCTCTTTTTCGGGTCGATCTCGAGCGTGGGCAGATAAAGAATAAGCACGGTCGTTTCAGGAATAGTATCGAGCAATTCGTAGAGCTTATCGAGCTCTGCGGTGTTCATGGCTTCCACGTTGAGGTCGGAGACCGTGACGCACTTGCGCTCTGCCATAAACGGCATGGCGACAACGGCGTCCGCAATGCTGTCTACGGGCGCGTCGTGCGGGAATTCCTGAAAGTTGAATTCCGGGAAGTTGCCGTCCAGTTTTTTTAACAGGCGATTTAAATTGCGGCGCACGAGCAGCTTTTCGTCGCCGTACAAAAAGTAAAGGCTGCCGATTTGCTCTTTTGCAATCTGCTCCTTGAGTTTGGTTTCCGTGATCTCGGGCATAGTGTTTTCCTTTCGTTGCGGCTTAGCCGCCGTATACCGTGTACGTGCCGCGCTCGTCAAAATCGAGCCGGATGCTTTCGTGCTCCGTCATAAAGAGGTACGCGCCGGGCGAAAGCGAAGCTTCGGTATCCTCTATTATACCATTTGTTTTTAAAATCGTAAACGGGGCAGAGACCGCACTTTGCGTTTTTTCTGTCACCAAAATATCTGTGTCGTGGGAAAGCGACGTGCTGCGTTTCGTTTCAAGGTAAATTTCCGTGCCGTTTACGGTGAACGTGACGGTCTCGCCGCCGTCCGTGACCGTGAAGCTGCCGGAGGGAAGCGCGCCGGCATAACTGAAATCGTAAAACGCAGCGTTTTCTGCAGGGTAATATACGGTGTCCGGCACGAGAATCTGCTTGACCTCGAAAAGCTGTGCAAGCTTTTCGGCGCAGCGGATGCTTTTTTCATCAGGCTGCACGTGTAAAAGGGTGATCTGCTCCGCACCGTTCGCGCGCAGAGCGGTCTCAACGGAAGCGGCATTTCCACTGCACCCGAGCACCTCGGCGGAGGTGTTTGTGATAATCGCCGTGCAGGCGGCGTAATCGGTGCGGAAAACGACAAGGCGTGCGGCGCTTTGGTTCAAAAGCGCGTGTGCACCCATGCCGCAAAGCAGGATGCACACCGCTAAAACGCATGGCAGCGCTTTATTTTTGCGGCGGTAGAGAAGCACGGAAAGCGTGAAGAAAAGGACGCAGATCACGACGGTTACGGGCAGATATTTGCCGGAGATACGCAGCGTACCGGGAATGTGCTCTGCGATAAGCGTGATGATGAAATTCTGCGCTTTCACGCAAATGCCGCTTAAAAACACGAACGGCGCGGCGCACGGGGAGAGGACGGGGACGGCGAGCAGCAAGGCGGCGATGAGCCCGAACCGCAGCAGCCACGCGGAAATCTCCAACGCCAAAAGCGATGTGAGCACCGAAACGAATTGCACTGTGCCGTATAAATAAAGCTGCAGCGGCGCAGTGAAAAGCACCGCCGAAAGCGAGACGGAAAATGCGAAAACAAGCTTTGCAAGGTGCGCTTTCCGCTGCGGCTTGCGAATATTTTTCGTGACTGCTTTTGTGATGCGGGGCGCAAGCAGGATGATGCCGAGCGTCGCCGAAAACGAGAACAACAGTGAGACATCGCCCGCGCAGAACGGGTTTAATAAGCTCATGGTCAAAACGGCGACCGCAAGGGAGTTGAGCGGTTCCGCCTGGCGACCGAGAAGAATGCCGAAAAGCAAAATGAGCTGCATAATGCCGCTGCGCACCACAGAGGCCGAAAGCCCCGAGACGAACATAAAAAGCAGCGTAAACACCGCGGAAACGAGCGCGGCCGGGCGGCGTTTCAGACCGAACAGACCCAGAAAACCGAGGGTGAACTGCGTTAAGATCGCCATGTGCATGCCGGATATGGCCAAAATGTGCGAAGCACCGGCCTTTTTGTAGGCGGAGACAAGCTCGGTTTCCATATCGTCCCGTAGGCCGAGCAGCATGGCGGAAAGCACAGAGCCTTCGGTTTTGGGGTAGTTTTCCAAAATCAAATTGTGAAAATGCGTGCGGATTTGGTTTACATAATATGAAAACGGGCGCTTTTCGACAGGCGTGACCTGCACGGATTCGTAATCCGTGACATAGGCGGATAAGACCATGTTATCCGCAAGCCATGAGGTGCGCGGGGAGAGCCCGAGGCTGTCTTCAAACGCGAAGAACTTCGCTTCGCACGTGACCGTGTCGCCAATCTCTGCCGGGAAAGCCTCGCTGTGGGAGAGGCGTACCGAAAAATCGACATCCTGTACGGGCTCGTCGATGTGTGTCACATGCAGCTTGTAATAGAACCGCCCGTTGCTTTTCGTGAGGAGCGACTCTACGTTTCCGGTGACGGTATATGTGCCGCCGTCATAGCGCTCCGTGGGCAGCACGAATAGATTCATTGCAACTGCAAACACCGCGAATGCGGCTGCGGTAGCGATGAGGGAAAGCACGAAATTCGGCCGTTGTCGATGCTGCTTAAACAGAAAAAGCAGAAAAACGGCGGCGAACAGCAAAACCGCCGAAACGGCGGCAAACGGCGCGCCGAAGAAAGAGGCGACAAACAGCGCCGCGAAAAAGGGGAAGCCGATGTGCACGGCCGGGCGGTCGATGTCGGGGTTCTCCATAAAAGCTCCTTACAGCAAAATTCTTACAATATCTTCGTAGCTTGCGGCTTCAAAGTTGGGCGGTATGGGAAGGGTGTTTGCTTTGCAATTAGGGTTATACCATAAGCTGTCTAAACCGGCGTTCTGCGCGCCTTTGATGTCTGCCGAAAGCGAATCGCCGATGACGAGACAGTTTTCGGTGCTCGCGCCCGGTATGCGCGCAAGGACATAATCAAAATATTTTTTATCCGGCTTTGCCGCGCCGATCTCATCGGAAATAAAGCAGCCCTTCATAAAGGCCGTGACGCCGGAATTCTTGAGGCGACCGGGCTGCGAGATCGGGTTTCCGTTTGTGGTGATGTAGAGGTCGTAACGCTCTGAAAGCGCACGTAGCATATCTAAAACGCCCGGCAGCGGCGTGCCGGTTTTCGCTATGCCGGAGACATACAGGTCTTGCAAAAAATCGATGCTGACCGGTGTGAGCCCCGCGACCTCGAAGAAATCGACGAAACGGTTGCGGTACAGCTCCGCTTTGGTGCAGAGCTTTTGCTCAAAACGCCGCCACCAGCTTTCGTTGCAGTCGTTATAAAGGCGCAGAATCTCTGCGCTGTATGGCTTTTGCTTTGCAAGTCCCGATTGCTCGTACATATATTGAAATGCAAGCGGCATGTCTTTTTCAAAATCGATGAGCGTCTGATCGGCATCAAACAGCAGATTTTTATATTTTGTGTTCATTAAAGTCTCCCTCAAAGCAAAAAAATCCGATAGAAAAGGACGATGTGCAGTACGATGAAAACGGGCATGGAGATCACAAATTTCAGGTGTTTTGTTTTGTGGCGGATACACAGCATGGCGATAAATTCGCCGAGTGCGCCGCCTGCCGCACCGAGCAAAAGGAGCGTGCGCTCCGGGACACGCCATTGCTTTTTCTGTGCGCGGCGCTTATCGGTAACGGTCAGGACTGCGGCTGTGATATTGATGATACAATAATAGGTCAGCAGTGTGAACTGCACGGGTTCCGGTTTAAAATCCATCATATTTTCCTCGCTTGTCTCATACTTATGATTATCTTACCGCAAATCCGTTTGGCGGTCAAGGGAACGCAGAGAGAAAGGAAAAAGCGTATGATCGTAATTAAAAAGTATCATTATGTCATCGCGGTTTTAATTTTGGTTGCGGCCGTATTTCTGGCGATGAAAAGCGCGGCGGGACGGGAGAAAAACGCAGAGCCGCGTGCGGCGGAAAACTCCGTTGAAGTTGTATTCTCAAGCACTGCGCCGGAGCAGGAGAATAGCAACGCCGCAGAAACGAACGCAAAAGCAGAAGAACCGCTTGTCGGCGCGTGGATTCCGTACATGGCGCTCGATGTGACGGAGAAGACCGAAGAAGCGTTCAAGGAGAATTTTGATGCTAAGCTTGCGGCTGCGAAAAGCGTCGGCGCAAATGCGGTGTTTGTGCATGTGCGGCCGTTTGCGGACAGCCTGTATCCCTCGGAGTACGAGTCGTGGTCGCACCTTTTGACGGGCATGCAGGGGGAAGACCCCGGCTATGACCCGATGGAATACATGGTAAACGCCGCGCACGAGCAAAATATGCAGTTTCACGCGTGGATCAACCCGCTGCGCATTGCGAGCACGACAATTCCGCCGGAGCTTGACGAAAATGGATTTTATATGCAAAATTATGTAAATCACCCGGAATATTTTATGGCGTACAATAGCGGCATTTATTATAACCCCGCAAGCGCGTATATCCGCAACCGCATTGCGGACGGCGCAGCGGAGATCGCCGAAAAATACGACGTGGACGGCATTCATTTTGACGACTATTTTTACCCCACGGACGACGAAAGCATCGACGCCGAGCAGTACGCGGCGTATGTAAAAGAAACGGAAGAACCGCTCACGCTGCACGAGTGGCGCACCGCGAACGTGAACGCGCTCATCGCCGCCGTGTACAGCCGTGTGAAGGAAGCGAATGAAAATGTGCAGTTCGGCATTTCGCCGCAGGGTAATTTAGAAAACAACGAGATGATCAATGCTGACGTGTACACGTGGTGTGCGCAGGCGGGGTATATCGATTACATTTGCCCGCAGCTTTATTACAGCTTTGAAAATGAAGCGCTGCCGTTTGAAACGGCGCTCCAAAATTGGTGCGCATTAAAGCGCCTGCCGAGCATCAAACTGTATATCGGGCTTGCGGTGTATAAGGCGGGCACGGATGCGGACAACGGCACATGGCTCAACACGACCGACACGCTCGCAAAGCAGATCGACTGCGCAAAGGAAGCGGGTGCAGACGGCGTGGTGCTGTACGCCGTAGACCACCTGACAGGCGAGAACGCCAAAGCCGAAATGGCGAACGCAGTGCCGGAACTGGAAAGGTTTAAAGAAGCACAACAGAATTGACAAATTATATAAAATATTCCACAAATCAAGAGAAAATATTGCACCTTGCCATCGCTTTTGCTATACTGAAGCTGCGGCTGATGTATGAAAAGCGGTGCAGAATGTGTCCGTCCCGCATTTGACCTGCTTGAAAAGTTCGACGCGGAAGACCTGTCGGCGGCTGCGGCGCAGTTTGACGGCGCACTCAGCTTATATGCAAAGGAATACGAAAAAGCAGGGCTCAAACCGAATGTGTTTGACAGCATAGAGGCGTTTGAAAAAATGTACCTCGGTTGAGGTGGATTTCAAAAGGAGAACGCCTCATCATTACGAAGCGGGTATATTATACTTCGGGGGAAGAATTCACGGACATCGAGATCAATTTGAATACGGTCGAGTAAGACCGCAGCTTCAGCCGGGTGCATCGAAAAGTGTTGCGCCCGGTTTTTTGTGCGCGCGTAAACCGAATTTTTTGTGAAAAAGCTGTCTTTGGCTTTAAAATTGAAAAAAGCTGTGCTATAATACGAATACAAAAGCATATTTATGCAACTATACCTTTTGAAAATTCGGTTTTAAACTATTTCAGGAAGGAAAATTTCAGAGATGAATAATCATTTTTTTGAACAGAAGGACTGCGGCTTGCAGGCGTTCTGGAGCAGCACGCCGCAGTTTAAAACGGCACGCGTTTCCGCACACCTTGTGTTGCCGCTTACCACGCCGGAAAATGCGGCTTTATATGCACTCGTCCCGAATATGATCTCCCGTGCGACGCGCGAATACCCCGATTACACGCAGTTTGGCAAGCGCCTTGCGGAGCTGTACGGCGCTTCGGTGCAGCCGGGCGTAACGCGCGTGGGCGATAACCAGATTTTAACGCTTGCCGCAGCCGGCATTGCGAACCCGTATGCGTTCGGCGGCGAAGATGTGCAGCAGGCGCTTTCCGAAATGCTGGAGAGCATTCTGTTCACGCCGCTGTGCGATGAAAACGGCCTGTTCCCGGAGGACGGTTTTTTGCAGGAGCAGCGCCAGCTTTTGGAGACGCTTGACGCGGAATATAACGATAAGGCGACGTATGCCATGCAGCGCTGTGTGCAGACCATGTTTGCGGGCGAACCCGCAGGTGTGCCGCGCATCGGTACGCGCGAGGCAATCTTGAATGCGACCCGCGAGGGCGTGAAAGCGGCATGGGAGTATGCCGTAAAGCACGCGCAGATCTGCCAGTTCACGATCGGCGACGGTGCGGACGACCGCTTTGCGCAGCAGCTTATAAAGCGCCTCGGCACGCGCGACGCGGTGTCCATTGAAACAAAGCGCCACACAGCATCGGGAGACGTAAAGCGTGTGACGGAAGAAATGCCCGTTGTGCAGTCTAAGCTCGTCATGGGCTTTGCCATCGGCACCACGCCGGAAGAGCGCCTTGCGGCAAAGCTGATGTCCGTTGTGCTCGGCGGCACACCGAGCAGCAAGCTCTTTATGAACGTGCGCGAAAAGCAGAGCCTTTGCTACTACTGCGCCGCGCGCCACGATACGCCGAAGAACGTCATGTTCGTGCAGAGCGGCGTGGAGACCAAAGACCTCGACCGCACGGAAGAAGCGATTTTAAAAGAGCTCGACGATATGAAAAAGGGCAATATCACGGACGATGAGATTCTCTTTGCAAAGCTCGCCATGTGCAACAGCTACAACGCCGTGGCAGATTCCGCAGCATCCATGGAGACATGGTATCTCAGCGGCATGCTGCAGGGCAAGCTCCACACGCCGGAGGAATATGCGGAGCGTATCATGAACATCACGAAGGACGAGATCGTCAGCGCCGCCGAGCGCGTTACGCTCGATACGGTCTATAAGCTGAAAGGAGCGGCAAAATGAGCGCAGAAATGAAGAATACCCTTGTGGAAAGCAAACTTCTTCGGGACGGCTACCGCTGCGTCAAACACGCAAGCGGCCTGACCGTGTTTATATACCCGAAAGCGGAAATGCGCAGTACGTATGCGGTGTTTGGAACGCGCTACGGCTCCATCGATAAGGTCTTTAAACGCAGCGACGAAGCGAAGGCAGAGACGACACCCGCGGGCATCGCGCATTTTTTGGAGCACAAGCTTTTTGAAAGCGAAGACGGCGACGCATTCGGCCGCTATGCCGAGATCGGCGCTTCCGCAAACGCGTATACGTCGTTTGAGACGACGCGCTACCTGTTCTCCTGCACGGAAAACGCAGAGCAGGCGCTGGAGATTTTGCTCGACTTCGTGCAGTCCCCGTATTTTACAAAGCAGACCGTTGAAAAAGAGCTCGGCATCATCGGCCAGGAAATCAAAATGTATGACGATGACCCGCAGTGGCGCATGATGTTCAGCCTGCTGCGCGCCATGTACCACACGCATCCGATCAAAGACGACATTGCGGGCACGGTGGAGAGCATTGCGGAAATCACCCCGGAGTACCTTTATCGCTGCTACAACACGTTCTATAACCTCAACAACATGGCACTGTGCGTCTGCGGTAACTGTACGGAGGAGGAAGTCCTCGCGCTGTGCGACAAAATGCTGAAAAAGAGCGAGCCCGTTGAGGTGGAACGCGTTTTTGAAGAGGAGCCCGATACCATCGTGCAGCCGCTCGTCGAAGAAAAGCTGCCTGTGGCGTGCCCGATGTTCCAGTTCGGCGTGAAAGAGGCCGTAACCGGTGCGCACCGCACGGAAAAAGACCTTGCCGTCACCGAGGTGCTGCTCGACATCATGGCGTCCGACAGTTCGCCGATGTTCCGCAAGCTCTTAGACGCGGGCCTTGTGAACGAAGCTTCCTTCAGCTACGAGTATTTTGAGGGCACGGGCTACGGTGCGCTGCTGTTCGGCGGCGAATCCGGCAACCCGGAGGCCGTGTGTGATGCCATCCGCGAGGAAATGGCACGTTTAAAGCGCGAAGGTGTCAAGGAGGAAGACGTGCGCCGCAGCGCGAAATCCCTTTACGGCGCAAATGTTTCCGGCCTCAATAGCCCGGATGTCATCGCGAACGCCGTGATGACCATGCACTTTAACGACCGCGAGCTGTTCCGCTACATCGAGTGCTTCTCCGAGATTACCGCGGAAGACGTGAACGCGCGCATTCAGACGCTGTTTGATATGGACAAAACGGCAGCTTCCATCATTCGTCCGTTGGACGAAGCTTAATCGAAAGGATATACAGTCATGACGCATCAAGTTCAGTTTCCAAACCTCGGAATTTCGGTGGAGGTCAATCCCATCGCGTTTCAGGTCGGTAATTTCACCATTTACTGGTATGGCATCATCATCGGCATCGGTTTCCTGCTGGCGGTGCTGTACGGCTTTTCCTCCTGCAAAAAAATGAATATCAATAAAGACCACCTGCTCGATGCCATCATCGCCGGCTTGCTCGGCGGCATCATCGGCGCGCGTCTTTACTACGTTATCTTCTACCCGGGCGACAAGTACATCACGAACCCGATGGAGATTTTCAACATCAAAGAGGGCGGCCTCGGCATTTACGGCGGCATCATCGGCGGCATGCTGTGCGGCGGCATCGTCGCGAAGATCCGCAAGATGAACCTGTTCGCCGTGCTGGATGTCGCGTCTCTTGGCTATCTCATCGGTCAGGGTGTTGGCCGCTGGGGTAACTTTGTGAACCAAGAAGCTTTCGGCTGCGCGACCGATCTGCCGTGGGGCATGTACAGTGACCGCACCGCCGCAGAAGTGGTAGGCAATGTGCACCCGTGCTTCCTTTACGAATCGATTTTGTGCCTTTTAGGCTTTGTTTTACTGCATTTATTCACGCGCCACCTGCGCCGGTATGACGGCCAGACGTTCTTATTATACATCATCTGGTACGGCGTGACGCGCTTCTTCATTGAAGGTCTGCGCACAGACAGTCTGCTGTTGCCGGGTATCGATCTGCGCGTTTCGCAGGTGCTTGCTGCGGCTTCGGCACTCGTCGCTGTTGTTTTGCTCATCGTGTTCCGCAACTGCCATAAGCTTACGGGCTGCGGCAGCCGCAAGGCGATGGAAGCTGCCGGCCTGACAGTTGAAGACAAGGTGGAGAAGGTCGAGATTGACGACACTGCCGAAAGCACCATTTTCTCCGGCATGAGCGCCGAAGAAGCACAGGAGCACATGACAGTCGGCACCGGCGTAAAGAAAGCTGCCGAGGCGGAAAATGAAAAAACGGAAGGAAATGCGGATGCAAACACTTCCGAAGAGCCGTCTGATGAAGCCGAAGAAGCGAATGAAACGGCAGAAGGGGAAAGCGAGGAGAAGAACGATGGCAGTGAGAATTGACGGCAAGGTCGTTGCGGCAAAGGTACGCGGCGAAATTGCCGAAGAAGTTGCCGCTTTAAAAAAGCAGGGCGTTCAGACCGGCATGGCGGTCGTGCTTGTCGGCGAAGACCCCGCGTCTAAAATCTACGTGCGCAACAAGGGCAAGGCCTGCGCCGAGACCGGCATTTACTCCGAGGAACACGTCCTGCCGGAAAACACCACGCAGGAGGAGCTTTTGGCGCTTATCGAAAAGCTGAACGCAGACCCGAAGATCAACGGCATTTTGGTGCAGTCTCCGCTGCCGAAGCACTTGAACGAAGCACTCATCGTGGAGCATATCGACCCGAAAAAGGACGTGGACGCGTTCCACGCCGAAAATGTCGGCCGCATCATGATCGGCGATTTCGCGTTTTTGCCGTGTACGCCCGCGGGCATCATCGAGCTCATCCGCTCTACCGGCGTTACAATCGACGGCAAAAACTGCGTCGTCATCGGCCGCAGCAACATCGTGGGCAAACCCGC
>OGQT01000395.1_pt1 | contig 41277 bp, 47 predicted proteins | sample 1553261 | NCBI WGS metagenome assembly OGQT01 (sample SAMEA2579992, study PRJEB22360) | human gut metagenome | biome: human gut; feature: human-associated habitat; material: faeces | place: Denmark | collected 2008/2010
GCGGAGGCGCGACAGCACATGATCAGTATGGTCGACAGGCCGTCGTTGTCGACGTAGCGGTTGCAGGAGGTGAGCTTGGCTCTGCGGACATTGTATTCCCTCACGTTGCAGTCGGCGTCTTTGAGCCACTGCGCGGCCTCGTGGATGGTGATGTTCATTGTCCGGCACACATCGGTCAGATTGTACCATACTCGGTTGTCTTTCTTGCAGGCATGGAGGAAGCCGAATGACTTCGAGTAGAACTTTTCCATGCCGGGTTCTTGTACTACATTCTTTGACATATCTTTTTCGTTTAAGGGGTTATCTTATTTGCTTGGGGATTGGCTGTAATTCACGGGGTTGTAATGGAACGACCGATGGGATTCATCGGCGCTTTGTTTCACCCAAATATCAGTTATATGGTACAAAACATCCATTACGACATCCTCTGCGGCATCGCCGGGAGGATTCTCGATGAACTCTACGACGTGGTTGTTCACCGTCCCGAAATGATGGTTTGCGATTGGAGGGCATACGCCATACTTGAGGCGTACCGACAGTATGCAGACCTCATGGAGCCCATACCGATCCCAGACATCGAGGAATGTTTCTCCGGGATTGCAACACCGGCAGAACTCTATCTCAACGACACTTGGAATGCCCTCACCGAGCTCCACGAAATCCATTGGAGGCGTAGCCGACACAAGGACTACGCTCCTGTCTACGAAAGCCATCTGAACCGCACCAGACTCGTGCTTGAGCATTACATACTGACGCTCTAACGTGAGTCCAGGAACTGACAGATTACAAGAACGGAGGGCGTCGATAGCGTCCTCCGTCTTACTCATTATAGATTGTTTCATCATTCGCATCGAAATAGAACAGGTTCATTTGGCCGTCCGGGCTTACGCTCTTATTGGCTTTCCCCTGCGGTGATGTATCTTTATTGCTTGTTTCCTCTTGATGCTTCTTCAGTAACGAGAGGCCGGCCCTATACGTCCGGGACTCCATCATATCCATCTTACGGCAACAAGGGACGCCGATAGTATGGAGCAGTTCATTTGTGCGCCAGCCCTCCCGATAATCCGAGGGGTCAAGGCTATTGCCCCACACGACCTCTCCGTTGACTCCGTGTATGATGAAATTACACACCGCCATAAGGCAACACATTCGATCCATATCCTGAGCGCAACAGTAGTTGCCGGGGTGTTCTGCGTGAGCAGCAAGTAACATCCGTCCACTGCCGCAGGCATTATCCAGCACCGACTCCCCGGCATGTTCTCCCGGAGCAACTATCTTTGTCATGAAGTCGCAGATATACATTGGCGTGAAATACTGCCCGGTGGCGTGTTTCTTGCCCGAGCCGGAAATATACTCCATATACACCTCGCCAAGGGTATCGTACCATTCCCGGCTTTTCAACTTATCGTTCATCACGAGTATCCAAGCGCTCATCAGCTCATGACAAGCCTGCCCCTCTTCCTGACTGAACGGTTTGTCTGCCGGCGAGAACGTCTGGTCAAAGCCAGTAATGACGTATTCCATGAATCGGGTGAACAGGTTCGCCGGATCATACTTGTATCGGTACTTTTCAAGTACGGCAATCATTCTTTTCATCGCGGTCTAATTAAATTCATGTTCCATTGCAGACAGGAGGTCGCCGAGCATTTCTCCGGCTTCCTTCATATCGTCTACGATGTCCTTAATATGGTAGGGGGCGCCATTCAACCAGTGGCCGTCGGGGCCAATCCAAAGAGAAGCCTCATAATCGGGGTCAAATCCATCATGGCGGCTACGGAGGTCTTCTATCAGCGTCGATGGATTGTTGGCCCGCAAGGTGGCACTTACGATGAAATCCTGACCGGTCGAGGTATACGTTTCAAATTCTACATCGAGGTCGCTCGGATTGCGATAGCACTCTGAGTGAGTCACCTTCCAATCATTTTCTTCGGCTGCCCGCTCGATTCTTTCCAATATGGTTTCTTTCTTACTCATGGTCATTGTGGTTACGCATGGTTGCCTGAAAGTGCGTTATACATTCTATCCATCTCAGCCAAGCCATCGTCTATCTTTTTCAACTGTCGCTTGATTCGGTCGGCGGAGGTGTCCTTGATGAACTCTTCTGTGCGGTAGTCATACACCGTTATATCTCCGTGCATGAGGTCAATGCTGAACACCATATCAAGGGCCTCGCAATCGTTGCATACATTGAACTCTATGCGTTTCAGATTTTCCTTATCGGAGCGCCAAAGTTCCTTGATCCTTCTTTCGGCCTCTTTGAGGGCCTGTTTCTCGGTCATTTCTCCGAGAGGGTACACGCCTCCGCAGATTTTGTCGGAGTCGCATATTTCAAGGTAATACATTCTTTTCATCATCTTCTTCGTTTTATCTTATTTGCATGCAAGCAGACCTTTCAGTCTTAATATCTCCATTCCTGATAACGGTACCAATCAAGGTTTTCTACCTCAGAAAGTTCAGCTTCTTCAACCGAGGTCGGCAGTCCAAACTCACGGAACTCTTCACCTGTTTGGTCGCAGGCTTTCATCTTGGCTTCACCGAGCGATAAAGCGTGAATGAATGATGTGTTACCGTTCTGGTAAGTCACTTTGTATATCTCTTTTGCTTTCATCTTTCTTCTTTGTTTAAGAGGTTGTTTTTGGATATTCAAAGTTAACAATAATAATCTGATTGACAATGCGTTAACTCATTTATTTTCAGTTGCTTACACGGATTTTTTGCGTTATCGTTGGAGCAAAGTAGGAGTTACATTATACTTGGCGGACACGCACTCGATGGCCTTGTTGATGATGTGATTAGTATCAATCCCCAAGGAGATGTAGAAATCCTCCTTACCGGCGAGACATTCATACGCAACCTGGATATAGCGTTTCTCTTCCTGACTGAATCCGTGGAACCGGAACATCATCTTGAACGCCTGCTTGATATTACCGTTCTTGAATGCTACAACTGCTTGTTCGGTCTTTGTAATCATACTCTCAACTTATTGCCTTTAAGGTATTTTGCATATCTAAAGTTAGCAATAATATTTTGATTGGCAATGCGTTAACGCATTTATTTTCAACCGCTTACGCAAGTTTATCCCGTTATCGTTAGTGCAAAGTAGGAAATGAAAATCGCACCGCCATAAGACGATGCGACACACTAAACCACTAATAATCATTGCAAGGTCAAAATCAGTAGAACTGCATACAAATTGACGAGCAGTCCAACCTCAATCCAAAACACCTTACGTTTCCATTTGAACAAGGCAATCACAATTCCGATAATGGCTATCCACGGGACACCACTCATGCAAATCAGCCACGCCATAGCGCATATTCCGGCAAGGACTGCTGATCCGAAATGCACCTTGCCTTCAATCTCTTCCTTGAAAGCAGGAGCCGTGGCCACAAACATTATTCCGGCAAGGGTGAGGAATGACAAGAACTGATAATCAACCGGGGTGCAGTTGAGCATCGGTATCAATGCGGTGGCGATTGACAGTCCGAGAATGACCGGGAACAGCCATTTCCGGTCGGTCTTATAGTAGGTGTCACTTATTGATGTCGGTATGCCGAAATTTCGGATATAGCCGATGAGATACACCGATATGATTACAGCTGATATACAGGTAAGTATGAACAGCGTCATAGTCATAGAGATTGTGGGGCGCTACACTCTTGCGAATGAAGCGCCCCGGGTTTGTTACTGGATAAGGTTACCGGCCATATCGTGCCATGTGTAGTAATTGGCAAGGAAAGCTACCACAGCACCGCAGAGGCAACCGAGCAGATCCCATACGATGTCCCACACGCAGAAATGGTTGCCGCTTTGCTTGCCGTCGTGGATTTCTTTCCAAATGCCGAAAGCGAATGCCACGACAAATGCGATTGCGGCGGCAATAAATGCCGACGGAAAGTAGATGAACGACATGAGCGAGCCAACGATGGCTGCGATCGCGAACTCACATAAGACGTGGAGCTTCTTGTCGCTCCCGGTCTTGTCTTTACAGATTTTTGTCATAGTGTTGAATATTAAAGGGGTTACTGAACTTCCATGTATTGGGTCATATCTCCGAGAGCGTTGATGGCGTTCCATTCCTCATCGCTGCATGTTCCCCGGTGGCTACCGACAAGCGCGGCAACGCCGGCAAGTTCCTCGATGGAATTGAACGTGTACGTGTTCGGAGTGCCGTCGGCATTGGAGCCGAGGTTTATCTTCTGCGGGAACGACATGATGCCTCCCTGCAAACCGACGAGTATGCCGATGAGGTCGGTCTTCAGAGTTTCGGAATACTCTACGGTAAAGCCGTTCCACTTGATGCCATATCTGAGGCGATGTTCACTCTCTTCTTTTATCACGGCCACGATATCGGCCTTGATTTCTTCGAGAGTCGGACGATGGTCGTAGGTCTGATACCAGTTGTAGCCGGTTTCTGCGTCCTCGGAGTCCTTACCGAACCCGTAGAACACAGCCCACCTTCTTGTACCGATCTTATACAGGCCGTCCTGCGGGCCCGTTGCGCCATATCTTTTTTCCATTGTCTTGGGTGTTGATTAGTTGAATGAATAGATGCGTAGTGCGCCGGTGCCCTGCTTCTGCACGATTGTCGTTTCCACTTCCCCGGGGAGCAGTCCTCGCTCTTTCATCTGATCGAGCAGTGACTTCATTTCTTCGCTATCCGTGAAGAATTTGTATTCAGACATCTCCCCTACGAAATGGAACAGCACCACATATCGGGATTCGCCCCAGCGGGTCTTGATGTCCTTTTCATAATCGAGAAGTACGATAGGACGGTTGGCTATGGAGCCGAGCGGCATGTGCTGGCAGTTGAATCGTTTCTTGCCGTCTTTCGGAGTATATTTCAACCCCAGTTCACTGAATTTTGCCATACGCTGTTTAGTGAGTTGGTAATATAGATGTTTGCAATCGGCATGGCAGGCCATACCTTTGAATGAGCCTATTATCTGTTGCCGGCGTTTGCGGGATTTGACACGGTGCAACGCCCGCGCCGCCTTCTGCTTGATGCGTTTGCGCAAACGGGAATACACCTCCCATTGCTTTTCGCCTTTCACGGTAATCCATTTGCCGAATGTCTTGAAACCGAGAAAGTCCAGACCCTCCGAGATAGGACGGATAGCGAAATTCTCCTTTATCCGTAGCCCGAGTTTTCCAACCTCGGCTTTCAAGATGTCGTACAGCCGCCAGCACTCTTTCTTGTCTGATGCGAAGAATACGATGTCGTCGCAATAGCGGTAGTAATGGTAGTGAATGGCATCCCCTTTGTCTGTGCGGATTCTTCCCATGCCTTTGGCGATTACAGCCATGCCTTCGTCAATATCAACTGTATGGTAGCTGACATGCTGACACATCAGCTTGTCAACGGCAGAGAGATACAGGTTGGCGAGAGCTTGCGACGAGCGCAGACCTTTCGACAGACCCTCCGGCATAAGCTCGATGAAGTTGTCAAGGTATCGCAGCACAACCGGGTCGGCGATATACTCCCTGACAATCTGCTTCATCTTCTCCTGCACTATGCTGTCATAGTAATGGAAGATGTCGCTCTGACCGTAATACTGCATGTTCGCGGGGGCAGTGCGAATATCATCCTCTACGATATGATGCAGCCAGTGCATACCGCGCCCCTTGATGCTTGCGGCTGTGTTGGTGATGAGTGTCGGGTAGATATATTTCTCGACTATTCTCATCACGGCTTGTACGCCAATTCGCTTATAGACCGGCGGGGCGTTGACTATGCGGGGCTTGTAGCCGTCCTTGACGTGAAGTTCACGCAGTTCGGAGAAGTCTATGTGGAACGAGCCGTCAGACAGTTCTTTTTTGAGCAGTTTCAGAACATCTGCCTTTTTCTCGCGCCAATACTCTCTCTGATACTTGTTTTCAAGATTTCCAACGAGGTCATCGAAACTTTCTTCAAGATTGCGGTCGTCGACAATCTCCGCAAGGATGTCCCGGACGGGGTACGCAACCTCGCTCCGCTCAACCGCTTTGGCAGGGAGTTCGACATTCATGAACGGTATGTCTGCAATCTTTTCCATAATTAAAGCCTTCAGGACTTCCGAGATTTTTCCGCTTTCCAGACTTTCGTCTGCTGTTGCCGAGGTGCACCTTCCTCGCAGAATGCAGTGGCGGACACGCCGCCGTGCAGGGTCATACGATTATATTTATCGTGGTGAGGGAGCACCACGCTTTATTCCTCAATGTGAGCCGAGAGCTGTTATTCGTATTCGAGTTCGAAGAAGCGTTATTCGCGTTCGAGTAGACGAGACCGCCATTCGCGTTCGCATTGTTGTTCGACCGACCGACGCACCGGCTATGGAAGGCTCTACCTTTTTTGAAAGTTTCTTTTTCCTTGTTGTTTCTTGTTGCTAAGGGTTTGACAATATGGGGAGGGGGCTTCAGTTCCGGGCTTTGTTGCCCGAAACCGAAGCCGACGCTTTTCGTTATTCGCTGGCGACGCTTTCCGAAGATTCAACAATGACGTATTTTCCGCTGAAGGCGAGCCGAGAGCCGTAATGCGAATGCGAGTCCGAAGAAGCGTAACTCGCGTACGAGCAGACGAGACCGCCACCCGCGCCCGCATTGTCGTTCGACCGACCGACGCACCGGCCTCTGTCATGGGTATAATACTGGCAGTCGGAGTAGTTCTTGTTCCACTTGCTGTTGTCAGTGGTCACACGCGACGCTATGATGTCGCAGTATCTACCGAACTTGACACGGCCGATGCAGTAACCGGAGGTGTTGAGTCCCTGGATTACGGATTCTTCTTTCGTCTCGTAGTTGCGGACAACGTGGTACTTCGCATCTATCGGATAAGAGCTTGTGGCTACGCGCTTGTCTTTCTTGAACTGAGCGAATGACGGCACGTTGGCGGCGATGAGGTCCATCACCTCCCAGTTGCAGCCAACAAAGTTCTGTATGCCGAAGATGATGTTGCCGATATTGCCGCCGGAATACTTTCTCGTAACCTTGCCGTAGGTATTGAAACTGTTCTGCCCGGTGGTGTACTGCGAGCCACAGCCATATCCGGCATACGCCTGAATGTCGCGGGTGCCTGTCAGTGCCATTACGAGGTTAGCGATGTCCTTGCTTATCTCGTAGCTGATACCGTGGAAACCTTTGCCGCGCATCTCAATGAGGTTGAGCATATCGGCATAGGTATAGTTCATCGTGGAGGTGGGCACGGAAGCATTGGTAACGTTGCCCTCGCTGTCAAATTTCCAGTCGGCATTTGTTACCGATGTGCCAGTGCCTGTCCGAGTCTTTACGCCGCTGATTGAGCGTGGACGCATCAGAGCATCTACACTCATGCCGTAGATGCCGACGAAACGCATGGGCACCCATACCCAGTCCGGCTCGATGGCCTCTATCGCCGCGCTGTCAACTGCGATCGCTTCGAGGTCGTCGAATCCGGTGGGCGATGTGAACACTATTTTCTTGGCTCCGCTCGGAACATCGCAGAACACATAGTCGCCATAGGTGAAATCGAACAGCGAATGGCTGACCGCCATGTTGAAGGTGCCTATAACCTTGTCATTCTCGTCTACGAACACCGCGCCAATTTGGGCGTTGTTGAGTCCGGGCCAGCGTACCTGCTTCATGCCTTCTACATCGAGCTGATAGACATTCATATTTGCGTTGTCGGTCAACTCGTAGTCATCGCCCTTTGCAAGTGCTGTTCCGTTGTCGGTGGTGTAAACGCAGGAGTACGCCTTGACAAGAATCTCGGAGAGTTTCTTGCGGTTGGTCTTCGTGGCAGTGGACAGTGGTTCGTCCGTGTAGCTGCAAGCAAACAGATACTTCTTCTGATTCTTGTAGTCATTGACACCCTTGTACCAGTACAGACCAAAGCCGAGCATTATGTCGAATCCTTCGCCTGCCTGGTCGGTCGGGTCATAATCCGAGCCGTCAGCCATCAGATTGTAGTTGGCATCTGAAATCTGGAGGGCACGGAGTTTTGCCTCGCGGCTGTCGTAGGTACAGCGGTAAGGATGAGCTTTCTCGAATATCTTCACGAAGTGACCGCTGGCCTCGTATTCTTCCTTGCTCGTGCCGTTGTCAAGGTTGGTGATGTTCTGGCAGTCATCGTCCGTGTCATCGAAGCATACGCACGAATACTGCGAGTTATGGATTTCCAACTGCGGGAAATATGCCTTGAACTCAGCAAGCAGGGACTCGCTGATAAGGTCTTCCATAATCCACCGCCCGGTGATGCCGGAGCACTTGCCGCTTTCCTCGTAAGCATTGCCGGTGGGGTCAAGACCTATGGCGCCGCTGTTCTTCAATGCGGAAAGGATTGAGGACGGCGCGGTGATGTTGACATCCGGCAGACGGATATAGCGGATGTTCGACGATTCCACAATGCCGTTGATAAGCGTCATCGGGTCGATGTTCGGACACCCGGAGAGCATCAGTCGGTTCACGCTCTGCATACCTGCGATGGTCAGACCGCCGGGGTAACTGAGCTTGGGGAGGTTGACAAAATCAAGCTCCGTCATACTGGCAGGCAATTCAAGCGTTTCAAGCGGCGAGGTTTCGGCGGTCTTGATTGTCGTGAGGTCTGAGCCCGAGGCAAGTATCGTTTCAAGTCGCGGACACCGGGAGGCGTTGACATTCGTGACCTCAGTGGTTCTTATGTCAAGGTGGGTGAGGAACGGCAGCTCGCCCAGGTTCATATTCGTAAGGAACCCGGTATTGCCCGGTGACAGTTTCCATGATGTGCGGTGGCTTGTTGAGCCAATCACAATCTTCTCGGCGAGTTTCATCATCGAGAACTGGAAGTTCGGATCGAGCGAAATCTGCGAGAGGTCAATCTCGCTCATCTGGTCGGCCTGGTAGATGTAAAGCAGGATGTTGTCGCCGTGCTGGAAATTCGTAAACGTTCCCTGCTCACCGGCCTTGAGATACATGCCCTGAGTTACGTTACCGCCGTCGTTGCCGATGCCGTAGTAGCCGGACTTGCCTGCTCGGAATTTGATGACGGCCCCGGTTTTGGCACCGATACGGCCTCCGAGGACGTGGCTTGCGTCCTTGAAATCTCCCGTCTGATAGTAGCCGTCGCGGATACGCCAGCGCTGTTCTATGAATCGAGGGAGTGCCTGGCGCCCCGAACCATGCAGGGCGTAATAGTAGATGTCCGTATACTTTTCGGAGTAACGGATATACTTGCTTTCGCAGTCAAAGGTACAGACAACTTTCGGCCAAAACTCGATACGTTTCTGAACGAAGTAATAGAGAGCACCTTTCGGAGAGAATGGCCCGGCACCGATACCGTCAATCTCGGGGAGGGTACGCATGGTACCCACTACGCCGGGGAGGGTGAGGGTATTGCCGGAAGCATCGGAAACCATCTCCTGATTATCGCAACGGCGTAGGTCGTTCCAAAGGATTGAACCACGGCCGGCATAACACTTGTCATCGTCAGCAGGATCAAGTTCTGCGGGAATAGTGTTGCCGCCATCGTTGTCCTTGCCGTTGCAGGTGTCGCAGTCGTACACTTTGTTGAAATACATACGCACCGGCTCCATTGCAGAGGGCGATGAGTAAACTCCGTTCTCAACAGAGCAATCGTCTTCAAGGAAGAACATCGGCTGCATATTCTTCGCCTGCTGGTCGACGGCGGCGAGGTAGTCGGTGAACGTATAATAAGCAAGGAGCGACTGAATGCTCATATACTTCCAGGCGTTCTGTTTCCAAATGCTCTGCCATGTGGAGGCAAGTGCCGATTTGGAGTAGTCGCACGAATCGCAGAATTTCAGAACGTTGTAGAGTTCGTAAGGAACTTTGCGGCCCATGGCCAAATCCTCCTGGAGCTGGTCATCGTCAATCATGCACTCGAAATACTGCGTCCACGCAGGATATGTGGGCTGGCCGAGGCTCAGCTTGCTTACCCATGAGGACTGTGTGGCCACCGGGGCCATCATGTCGTCGATAGAACCTACGCCCATGAACCAGTCCATGGCATCATAGGTAATAAGCTCATAGCCACTGACGGGGTTAAGCACATCCCCTTGGATAACCCACTTGCCACCGACTTGTTTCATGGAGCCGGTCGTGCGGGCCCACTCGCCACCTTTGTAGCGCATGAACACATAATCGCGTCCGCAATACTGCGAAAGCAGATAGAGCTTGCTTGTGTCGAGGCCCTCGGTGGTCTTGAAACGAGCCATGATCTCAGTCAGCGATTCCTGACTTACGAACTTGCCTGAGGCATTGAATGTTGCCTTGCCGAAGAACTCAACAAAATCGCCGTAGTTCTTGCACCCCAGGTTGTAGCCCGAGGTATCCTTGAAACCGAGAGCGACCTGCTCTCCCTTGTCTTCTTTCCAGTTGCCACGGGCATGGAACCACGCATCGGTCAAGGCATCGGTTGTCGCACGGAACGCGGCAATCGGGTGGTTGGCGGTAGAGTGATTCATCTGAAGACCCGTAACCTCCACGCCCTTCTTGGCCCACTTGCCGTCAAAGGCCCGCTGGGCCGGAGTGATGTAACTGCTGCCGAGGGCGCGGAACGTGGCGTTCATCATGTCGCATACACCGCAGTCGTTGGCCATTGACGAGTCAGAATAGTCGACCTTGACGGTGATGATGGCGACCGGGATGGTGCTTTCACCTACACGCACATAGCCGATGTTGAACAACTCATAGGTCTTCAGTGCATCTGCGTTGGTGTATTCGGGGTTGATGGCGGTAATCTTCCACGTTTTCTCCTTGCAGAGATAGAAACGGTCGTTCTTGATAGGACGCTTGGCGGAGGTGGTACCCTGACGGCGCCAGCGGACATTCTCTGCCTTGAACGATCTCCACGGCATTGTCGGGTGGAAATAGTACAGCGTGCAGAGGAAATTGGTCTTGGTGTCGATATCGCCGTCAAAGCTGTCGAAAGTCGCCTGCTGTGCAACCACAACGTAGTAAGGGATGCCCTTCTCCTTGAATTTGTCCATAGAGGGGCGGTTCTGATTGTCGAGGACATCCTCATCGGTGAACTCGGCAATCATTGCGTCGGTATCGGTCAGCTTACACAGGTAATTCTGGAACGCCTGCGCCCATTCATAATAGCTGTCGTATGCCAGGGTGTAGTATAGGTAGAAATCGCCGTCCGTGCCGTCAAAACTAATCTGTTTCTGATTGAGGATTGAGCCGGAATTGGCAATGTAACCTATTGCACCGACCTCTTCGCCATCCAAATACAATTTGATAGCGGAGTAGTCGGTGGAGCCACGTTTCACTGTGATGGTGGAGGGTTCCACGACAATGCCGACGGTGTGTTTCTCGCCGCACTTGAACGGACGTGTTATGGTAGAGGGGGTACCGTTCTTGCAGAACAGCACGACCTTGTTACCGCAGATGTAGAATCCTGCGCCTGAATCCGGATCGTAGCATTCCATCAGTTTCGCCTCATCGTCCTTGATGTTGTTGGTAGCGAAAGCGAACTGGAATGCCATACCATTCGTGCGCTCCGTCGCGGCTGTGCCGAAGGGTGCGTAGGGAATCTTGGCGGTCACATTCTCCGCGATACGGAGGCTCATTTCATCAAGGTACTTGACAAAGCCGTTTGAAGACCAGTTTGAGCCGTTGACTTCCATAGCATAACCGTTGTTGGCGATTGTGTGGTCAGTCTCGGCATTGGAGCGGGATGCCATGTCAAAGCCGAACAAAGCACCCTCCTTAATGATGGCGGATATTGCGGATCCCACCACGGTCACGGTTATCGGGGTGGTCTGACTGTTTCCGCTCTTGGCATAGAATGCTATTGTGTCAGAGCCGTCGGTGTCGTAACCTTGAATCTGCTTGCGCACAATCTCAGTCTGAGAAGTGCCTATGTCGGTTGAGATGACCTCTACGCCGTCAATATACACTCCGGCAGTCGTGGAGGTCTTGCCCGGGGTGTATGCGGCTACCTCGACTTCAAGGTTGTCATACAGGCGGATTGTGCCATTGTTGACATCATCATACCTGATAGACACAATCGGTTGTGTGGACTTGGAGTCAACACACATGACCGAGGTGTATATCACGTTGCCCTTTACGCCGGAGGCAACGTCTTCGCCGGAGATGCGGAGGGGATATGAGCCGTGGGTGAGTCGTTCGGAATTTCCGAACACGTTGCACGGGTCTATCATTATGGAGTGTGAATAACTGTCAGTGATTACGGCCTCTCCGAGTTTCTTCCACGCTCCATTGTAATACATCTCGGTCGTAACCTTAACACCGAGTTTCGACACGTTGTTGGCGAACTTATACATCAGCAGGTTCTTGGTGGAACCGCCGACCTCAAGCACGGAGCCAGTCGTGTAGTTGAGTGTCTGCACGGAGGTGCAAGTTACATCTACCGCAGTTACGGTGATTGTTCGCCTTTTCTCATTGCCCTCGGCATCGTAGGCAACTATTGTGAAATCTCGGGCAGCGGCTTCAGTGAAGTATGGAGTAAAGTCATACTTGAACGAGTAGTTCGTGGGGCCTGTCGACGAATTCTGATTTATCGCTTCACTCCAAAGAGTCAGCCCCGATGTAGCGTCTATGATTTCCAAACGCCGGATCACGCCGAGGACTTCCGTAACGTTGCTACCCTGGCCGTCAAAGGTGACAGACTTGATAGCGGCACGGACGGAAATTTCAGAGCCGAAAGCGGCATAGACTGCGGGGTTCTCAAGGTAGATATTGAGTGAGGAACCAGACACTGAACCACTGCCGCTGCTCTTGGGAATGGAGATGGACTTTCCCATCTCGTCACCTTTCTTGTTGATGGCCTTGATAATGTGGTTCTCTGCGTCCTGGTCGATGTCGAGGTGGTCAAACGCGGTCTGCTGCATATCATACGCACCCCCCGTTGAGAAAGCGTCCTTGCCGTCCTTTTCAGGAGTGGCCACGGTCTTGACAGCCCCGCCACCGCCAAACTCTTTCCACAAGTCTTTGTTGGCAAAGTCGGCCACCTCGCCGGTGAACTGGTAGGAGGCTATCGTATACTCTCCCGTACGGAATGTGATGACAAGACCAGTCTTCTCATACTTGATGCCGGATGAGTTCTGTTTGGCAAGGATAGCGTCGATAGCACTGCTCTTGTCATAGTAGCCCGCAACAGTACGGGGACAGAGGGAATCGACATTGATGAACGCCTCAGCACCGGCAGACATACCGGCCATATCAATCCAGTTGTTAGTATTCTTCACAAACTGGTCTTCGGTAGTGTTCGGGCCCACGTACTGATACGTCTTCCATGAGCCAACACCGATAGCGAAGGTGATGGTGATACCCAGGGAGGCTTTGCCAGCGTCATACACAGCTTTGAGGACGTTGTGAATCTGTGTATCGGCCATGATGTCCGAGTAATACTCTCCCGTCGGCAGAGGTATCTCTACGGTGGCATTGTAGGTATTTCCGACTGCGGAACCGGCGATTGAAACGAACTTGTTGTTCTCAATACGGAACAATCCATCGCTGATACGGTAGAGGTGGCCGGTATTGTAGTAAATATCCGAGTTGTATTCTTCCTCGGCTATGCCATAGAAGTCAGTATCACCGAATGAACGGAAATATACATCGCCTTCTCCGTTTGGACAGAGGTAGACGCCACTTGTAGGTGCTTGCCCCTCGCCGTTCCATGCGCCGTCGCAAGGCAGAAGATTGAGGATGCGGAGTCTTTCTTCGTTCTCGTATATCCTATCATTCGCATGGCTCATTTCTTTTTCGAGTGCCGCGCCTGCATCGCCGGGGAAAGCGGTGTTTGCCGTGCGTCCGAGCGCGAGGTCTGAGCCGATAGTTACCAGCTCCGACCCGCTCCAGCGAAATGTCTTGTTGTCAGAGGTGCAGGTGTAGATTTTACCGGATTCGGGGATACGGCCATTGAGTGAAGCGGTGCCAAAAGAATCGGCATCAAGCCAGTTGTTATAATATGTAAATCTGGTCTTGTTCAGAACAAGTATGTCGTTCTCAATCTGCCAATAGTCTGCCGCACTGATAGTAGGCTTTTCTTCACCGCCTACTATGGCGGTAGAAGGAGTGTTAAGGACTTTAGCCGGACGCTTGACAGCACTCCATTCCGATGCGTCATTTACTGTCAAGTTGGAAACGGCGAGCAGGAAAACATCGTTGTCGGTATCATAGACTACCATGCAACCGGCATCGGTTGAATTCTTTGCGGCTGATGCCAGCTGTGGAGTTACCCCGCTGACCATTGCATTGAACTCCACTACATCGTCAACATAGCCGGGGAGCTGTGTAGAGGGAACTTTGCCATTGGAGTCAAGAGTTGCGAGACCTCCCGACAGTCCCTTTGTATCGGTTACAGCCTTTGCGGCATTGGCGATAGACCTTGCCGAGTCAGCGGTCGACTGAGCGGTGTTGGCAGAGTTCTGTGCGGCGGCAGCCTTGCTCTTGGCGTCCTTCGCCTCATTATATGCCGTGGTAGCGATGTTTGAGGTTGCATTTACCTGCTGGGTAAGGGTGTTGTCAGCTTGTGTCCTTGCATTAGCCTCGGTAGTCAGAGAGTTGTCAGTGTTCTCAATCAGCTCTTCGATGACTTTACCGACTCTTTCCGCTGTGTTCAGACCTTCATTGTCCTCGTGTCGGATTGTACTCGCCTGACTTTTGAGATTGGTCTTGTTAGTTAGTCCCATTGTGAGTATTATTATGTTTATCCGATTTTTCGTATTTTGATACCTCCGGACGCAGACGGACGGCCGATACTGTTGGATAACAGTCCGACTTTTTTACAATAGTCTATGCAGTCCTGGAGATAGGAGTTGGCGACTTCAAGTGTATCGTTGTAGCAGGCAGAACGTTCCGCAGTAGAGATATGCGAGGAAAAATCACTCTCCTTCATGACTATGCCAAAACGTGTCGGCTGGAAATCACCGACCATAACATTCTTGGCAAAGACATAGTAGGAGATGGCGGCTTTGAGTCCTGCAAACGAATGTATCTCGTTCTCGGAGGTGTATGTGCCTCCCGTTAGTAATTGGGCGTATTTCTCGTTGGTATCTTCTTCGTCTGCAAGGAGAGCATGAAACAATTTGTCACCAAGCACGGGCTTGATGTTCATCATTTCGGCTTCGGTGATGTAAGCGAGCAGACGTTCTTCGTCAATGTTACTACCCATCGGGCGTCCGGCACTGACTACTTCTTTAGGAGTGATGAGATGCTGTTTCATTGTCAGGAGCGGCTGATTTGTTACTTACATACGGCAGAGGTTCTACCTCATAGTCATCGCTTGCATTGGCTATTTCAAACCAGTGGTCGAATATCCTTTTGAGAGCGCGTGAAATGGCCCTGCGTTCTTTATTCACTACCGAGTTGTAGTATTCGTAGGCTTGCTCCAAAATGTCCCCGCTAAAGCCAAGTTTCCCGGTGCGGATGCAATACCAGGGTTCCTGCTGGAATGCGGAGTAAATGCGCTCTACCGTACTTGTTTCGGTACAAGTGAATTTTGCGTCATAGTTCGTGCCCTCCACGTTGATAAACTCGGGCTTATCGTCGTCAGCGTTGAGCGTTATATCCATGATCGAGCAACAGTTCGCGTCGCCCTGGAATACATCAAGGCTCTTGCTGAAATCATAGTCATCTTCTTTCTCGACGGTATTGCCGTTCTCGTCCATCTCAAAGCGTATGCCTTTCTTGTGGATGAACATACCGGCAAGCATGAACCCGTTGCGCACGTTGCGGTACTTTACATTGTCAAGGCCCTCATCGGTGGAAAGACAGGTCACAACCTTGTCGTAGATTGGCTTGGGGTACTGGCAATGGCCGTCAAGGCTGACCCAAAGGATTTGCCCCTGGTACATATCAATGCCGCCAGCCTTTTCAATCTGAGCCATGACAACCTTTTGGATGGGGTTGAACATGTAGAATTTCTTCACATGCTTGCGATCAACGGTAATCTTTTTACCTCTGCGGGTGCTTTCGCCGGTCCAGTCCGGGTGCACGTTGATATACAGCACCTGACCGTTCTCATCTTCCTCTTCCAGACGGCAATCCTGGAACGGGATATGCTGAAGCTCGGTTATCTGTGCAGCCGAGTTGTAATTGACGTGGAGCGCGAATCCACGATAAACTGAAACGTCTTGCGAAATCAGCTTGAAGATGTCATCGACAGTCTCTCCTTTGCGATTGCAGATATATTCGGAGAAATCTGTATCACGAAGACCGTTTCCCTCAATGAACGTTTCATAACGGTCAAGACAGCCTGCGCCGGTAGGACTATTCTGAACGAGGTCGAACATACGCTGTGGATACAGGTTGTCCTTGCCATAGCTCTGAATATTCAAAGACATCAGATAACTGGTGTCTATTCGTTTGGGCGGTCTTATGACGTTATTGGCGTTCATTGGCGGGTTGCGGTTAATGGTTGTGAGGATTATTCCTCAAGGTCGAGGGATTGCGCGGTAGAATCTGTCGCAGGAGTTTCTGTGCCAGGATTCTCCTTGGACTTGCGGGAGCGTGCCGATGTCTTGGCGGTCTTAAGGCGGTCGACCTCTGCAAGGGCTTCTTCAAGCAACTTGTTGGCGTTGCCGAGCTCCACGCGGAGGTTGTTGCGCTCGGTTTCTGCGGTGGCCTTCTCCACTTTGAGGACATCGCGCTCTGATTCAAGTTCCGCAATGCGTGCATCGCGTTCTGCCAGGGCATTGGCGGCATTGTCCTCGCCGACGTTATCATTGGTGCCAAGTTTGGAAAAATTGGCAAGGCGTTCCTCCAGATCAGAGGGCAAGAACGAGAACATTTTCTCGTTGTCGCGGTTGAGGGACAGATAACGCAAGGCAACCTCGTTGGTGAGGTTGGCATTGGTATATGCCACAGAGGAACCAAAGAACGTGATGACGGCACCGGGCTTCAGTTGGAAATCTGATTTCTTAGGCATCTTTTTTTCTCTTTTTAGTTTGGTGCAAATTTCAATATAGGCATCCCGATAGCAGTTGCTACACCCAGTATTGGTGATTGTCCTACCATACAGCTCATAATAGAGGCTATCAAGAAAACTACGGTCAAGAGAAGAAAAGCCGCTTTGGTAACGGCTTTCCATTTCTCTTAACCGCTGTGAGATAGATTCGTAGTCCATAGCCTTTGATTAGGAGCCGGACACGAGGGATTCCAGCGCAGTACGGGTGGTAGCAACGCTGTCGTTGTAGACATACAGGGCGGGCGACGGAGCACCACTTTCCTCCATGGTAGCAGACCAACCGCCGTCGGTTTCTTCCGAATACTTGTCATCGGCGAGGGCGGTGGCCGAAAGACCCTGCTCGAAGCCGTAAATCTGGAACGAGTTCTTGCCTTCTTTGCCGGCGAACTTGTTTTCCAGAACAATGACGAATTTGCCGTTGGCGAGAGGGTCGATGATGTCGCGGACGACATCGGGACCATTGTCGAGTATTACTACGCTGACAGTCTTGGTAAACTTCTTTCGATAAGTACCATCGACCATCGCAGTGTTCGTACCCGTGAAAGGGGTCTTTCCGGGTACGTACATGCGGTAGCCTTTCTTGCCAGTTTTTAATACCAGTGTGGAGAGGATAAAGCGGTTGGACTCATCGCGGACACAAGAGTCGAAGTCGATGTCATCGTAGTTGATGATGAAACCATGGTTCTTCAGACCCGCTACCGAGGTGTTCTCGCAATCTGCGGCGAGGTCGGCAGCCAACTTGAAATCGCAACTTTGAGTAGCCATACTTTATCCTTGTTTAGAATGCACACTGAACAAGGGCGTCCTCACCTACGAGTGTGCCGATGTTCGACTGAGCGAAGATGTGGTTGAGACGGGTGACGTCATCGAAGGTCACGCTGACATCGCTGATGGCCTCCTTGGCGGTGGTACCGGCGAAGAGGTTCTGAGGCGATGTGAGGATAGCACGATGGGGGCAGTTCAGCGAAGTGCCGTTGTCCTCGTACTTCTTGATCATGCGATCCCATATGTCGAGCACGAGGATGTTGTGTCCGTCGTACTGGGACATCTGAATGCCGCCGGTCACGTGTTCTACGGTGAGCTGGAGGTTGTGCAGACGTTTCACGTCATTGCGGAGGGCCTTGAACAGCGAGTTCGTCATGAAGATGGTATGGTCTTCCTTGTCGAAGATACGGGAATCAGCGTCCGAGAGCAGGTCGTCTACGATGCCGATGGCAACGCCTTCCTTGCGGATTGCGGCCTTCTGCGATGCGTATGTGACTTTCGGAGTTGTGCTGCTGTCCTTCTCGGTGTTGGCCGCGATGGTCGTGAGCTGATGGGGATTCGCAGCCGTGATGGCTTTGAAACGCTTGAAGAAGCCGTCGCACATGTCGAACAGCTTGGGATTGACACCGGCGGTGAGCAGACCACTGTCGGCGATGTTCTTGGCGTCTTTGTCACCGAAGAAAGTGATACGCCAATACATGTCGAGCATAGCGCGCTGGAGCAGAGGAATGAGGATGTCATTCCAGTACGGGGTGTCCGTAAGGTTGGCGACGTCTGTGCCCCAGTTGAGGCCGTACTTGGCGAGGGTGTTTTCCAGCTCGGTGTAGCACATCTTGAGAGGAATCTGCCACGGCCCGAGTTCCCACGTCTTCTCAATGCCGGTCACATTGACGTTGTCGTAGGTAGGGTTACAGCCCGACTGGTTTTTGCCGACATCTCCCATGTCGTCAATGTACCCGAGTTTCTGGCCGTTGAAAACGCCGGTCTCCTGGGACATCACGAGTTCGATGTCGGGATTGTTGAAAGTGGTGAGGAAAAGGAGTTCGCCTAAGTCCCTTAACGCACCATTGTCAACGGTAAACTGACTAAAATTCATAATCTCGTTGTTTGTTTAGTGATGAGGGATTGGGTTACTTGCGACGAGCGTTGCGCTTGGCATCGGCGGCCTCGCGCTGCTTGCGGATAGCGGCCTGAGTCGAGGACTCGCCGGCGGTGCGGGTACGTCCGGCGCGGGTCTCTACGAAACGACGATTGCTGGCGGTGTATGTCGAAGAAGATGCGAGAACGGTGTCGAGCCACTTGCGGCCACCGGCTTTGGAAACCTTGGCGAGGATGACCTTCTCGTCGGCGGAGAGAACACGGGCACCCTTGGATTTGAAGGCCTCAAGTTCTTCCTTGAGTTCTTCGTTCTCTTCGGTCAGCTCTTCGTTCTCGGTTTCGAGCTCTTCGACTTTCTCGACGAGTTCGTCTTCGTCAAGACCTGCGTCGGTCACGGTACCGTCGGGAGCGATAATCTGAGTGATAACGCCGCCTTCGACAACGATTTCGGTGCCGTCGTCGAGTACGAAGTTGCCGTCGGGCGATGCAGTATCGCCTACCTGGGGGTCGCCGTCCTCACGCTCGACGGTCAGTTCAGAGCCGTCAGCAGCGGTGACAACCTGGGCACGCATGGAGAGGTCGGAGATTCTTTTCAGTCCGGCCTTTGCGAGAAGGCGGTTCAGAACGCCCTTCTCAACAGTTACTTTTTTCTTGTTCATTGCTGTTGGTTTTTTGATGTTAAATGTTCTTGTTTTTGATGCGGTGAGGGGGGACAGAGTTTTGCAGATGAAGCCCATTTCAATGGCTCGGTCGGTCGAGATGTAGGTATCTTTATCCATCAGTGCCTGAAGCTCGTTGCGGGACGAGGTGGTACGCTGGACGTACAGACTGAGGATTTTCTGCTGTTCGTCCCGGAGAGCCTGGGCTTGCGTCTTCAACTGGTCGATGTTCTTTTCAAGTGCATCGGCTGTCAGACGCGTGGCGTAGTCAATCTCGGGGCAACCGAGAGCCGGATTATGAATGCAGAAATGGGCGTTTCGGTATGCGAAACGTCTCTCAAGAGGAGCGGCAAGCAGAATGATGGTAGCCATCGAGGAACACTCGCCCTCAACCGTGCAGGAGATGGTTTTCTTCGAGCGGCGGAGCTTGTCGTATATCGCCCAACCCTCAATACAATCGCCACCACGACAATGAATGCGGATGTCAATTTCATTGTCGTTTTTATCCATTGCGCTGAGAAATTCGTCAATGTCCTTGAAGCATACGCCATCAATGCCTTCCCACATTTGGAGCTGAATTTTTTCTTCTTCTCCAACGATGTCGTTGTAAATTTTGAGGATTGCCATTGCGCGTGATATTTCTTGTTTCGCAAAGTTACCCAGGGACGTTCTAACTTTTTGATAATGTGTAGCACAAGTAGCTGAACCACGGCGTTCACCTGCATTGTCCCAAATTCAGCAATCAACTCATTCCCGATTTGTAATTTTGTTCCAAATAATCATCATTTGGAATATTCACATGGCAAAAGTCATTCACGTTCACATCTTCTCAAGGCCCAAAGGGCAGAGGAAGGATTACTATTTCTCCAGCATTACAGCAGTGTTCTCGACTTTAACAAAAGAGGACATCGGTGTCGGCAAAAACTACCTTCTACATGCCGGGCTTTCGGGTAACGGGAGTATCATAACCAAAAAGGCAATCATCAAGCAGTCGGAACTAATTTCCAATAGTCGCACACAAGAAAAGAGCGACAGAGTATAACTGCCGCTCGGATTGATAATTAATGTTTTGCGTGGTTGATAACTGGCCGCTGTTACTCGCAGTCAGCTTTTTCTGTATCAGTTCATCGTAACTCTACCTCTTGCACCATAAGATGATGTTCCTCACAATCTGACTCCCACCACAAGTGAGCCTTTGCCATTCCTACGCCGGTAAAGAATGGAGACGTATCCATCTCAGTAAACATTCGTAGCAGATGATTCATGGCGTCTTCTCGATTCCGATATACTCCATGAACGTAGCACTCGGTGTCGAACACAACGTAAACTTTCATGCTCTATCTTCTTTATCGAGGACTTTCTTTAACTCTGAATAACAGCTTTCAAGAGTCTCGATTTCCTCTCCGTAGAACTTTGATGCCTCCATCGGTTGATTGATGATAGGTCTGCCGGCTCCATCAAGGAGATAGGGGTCAATATATCTCTGTGCCACCTCTTTTGACACAAACTCTGGATAAGAGGAGTGGAGAACGCCACGGACGTTGAATCCGAGGCCATTCAACCCCTTGCCGTCTCCGACATAGACGTGGGATTTGGAGGCTACGACCCACTTACCTGCGGATCTATTGCAGATGGTCTTGAACCCCTCAATGTCATTGGCAATCTTTGATGCCAGGTCTTTCATTGCCTTTCGGTTATCTTCATTCATGCTACTTTGCTTTTATTCGTTGCACATATCTTTTCGTTCACGCTATTCTCGATGCGGTTAATAACCTCTTGGGGAATCTCTATGGCCTCATACTCATCGGACTCTTGATTATATACGTCTATCTCAATCTTGATGTCATAGACGGATGCTTCGACCTCATCAATCTCTATGCCACCCGATGGCGGCGTCCAATAGTCTCCGGGGTCATAGTCATCATGGAACGACACATCAGCTGAATACTTTGCGGTGATGTAAATATCGGCATCGTCGGGGGATATTCCGGGGAGGCCATCGAGACAGATTTCCTCCAGCTCGGAATCAAATGTATGCGAGCCGAAATCATAGCAGTGGCCATACTCGTCCTCATAACATTCAAAGTCCGAAAAATCTCCGTTGCAGGGGTCTTCGATAACATCTTCCATCTTTGACACAATGTCATCGATGATGGCTTGTATCTGTTCTTCGGTCAGTCTCATATTTCGGGGTCTTGGAAGAAACTGTCACCGTCATATACTACCACCAGGAATTGCGAGGCAGCGGCGTCTTGCTGTGTGCCAAAGTGAGCAACATTATTGTTGGTAATAGCAGACTCAATAGCACCCTCTATACTCTCAATGGAAAGTTCTTTGACCGGGGAGCTATCCACCTCTGTAATGAGGTCTAACGCTCCGAATACATAGGCCGACGCCTCGGAGATGTTGTCGAACATTCGTCCGTACAACTTTTGCTTGTTTCTGTAAACTGAGATTCTGATCATCTTACTTGCATACTTTATTGGGTCAATACGACCAAAGGATTACGAGGACACCCTTGCTGTAAAGTTCAACAGACTTAGCGTGGGCGATTTCGTACATTTCGTTGACGAGACTGTTGAACTGGGCCGGTGCCTCGCCGTCGATTCGGTAATGGAGGTTCCAATAGCGAGTATCACCGAGAATGACCTCTTTGGCGAAACAAACACATTTCTGGCCGTTTATTGTGCGATTGCATATCAATCTATTCCTGCCGCCGTTTTGAGTCCTACAGGCGACCTCTACGTCCTCGTAGCTATATTCTTTTCTCATGGGTTCAGACTTGGAAATTCTTCAACTTGTTTTCGTTCTCTACTATTTGGAGCAGTTCGGCTTTCAGCGACTGCCATTGGAATACGACATCCTCTATGCGGTCAAGGGACACCTGATGAGAACATAACATGATACCCCTTTTCCCACCCCTGGCATACTGCTCATTCGTCCTGTGCGGTTTCTTATCGTTGTCGTAGAAATGCGAATAGATGCTGTCATCGCGACTGCAACACGATAATAATGCGAACTCAATCTGTCTGTCCCGTAGATAGACATATTCACTGCTATTTCCATGGGGCCCAATGTGGAGTTGAACGTCCCCCTCTTGTGTTACGGCAAATGCTTTCCACACATAAGGAGTAAAGGGAAAGTGGACTACCATTCCACCGGGAACCTTTTCAGCGAGATTCTTTTTGCACCAATCGCAAATGCTATTCCAAGCATTGAGGACTGCCTCGTTATGCTGTCTTTTAAGCTCGTCCATATTTTCTTACTTAGATGAGAGTTGATGCCTTGAACGAGCGGAATGCGTTCTTCTCGCAATCCCAAAAGCAGATAACATCTTCATTCTTGTCAGACTGACTGCCGGTGCCAGTGGCAACGTAGTCGAGATTGGAGAGTGTTCCGACAGCATTGCGGATTTCACCGTTGACCTTGCGGAACGTGAACTCAACCTTTCCGGTGAGCATACGGGTGTATATCTTCATCGCTTTCCACGCCGCTTTAAGAGCATCGGAGAACGAAGGAGCCTGGGCCTTGCGGAGGATGGCATAGGCTATTTTGAATAACTTTGACTTGTTAACTTTCATTTTCAACATCGTTTTCGTTTGAGATTGTTGTATTTTTGGATATTCAAAGTTAACAATAATAATCTGAATGGCAATGCGTTAACACATTTATTTTCAACGCCTTACGCAATTATTTACAATAAAAATATCGGGAGGCTGACCTGCAACCAACCCGATATTTTCGGTGCAATGATGGCTTATGCTACTACAGCCTCCGGCTGAGGCTGTTCTTCTGTTGCGTCCTGAGCGACCTCAGTCGTTTCTTCCGAATGGGAAACATCTTCGGGGAGCGGTGCGTTCTTGGCCCGTAGTTCAGATTCAAGTTCGGCGATACGGGCCTCATAGTCTTTGCACTTTTGGTCATAGTCTTCAGACAGCTTTGTGTCGATAGCCTCCACATCTGCCCCGAAGTTGTGGCGGAGAGCAAGATCGAGGAGCGAGGCGAACCCTGTCGAGTAGCCGACGGACTTGTCAGAGAGCATCGTGCGTATGAACTCACGCAAGATGGCGTTCTTATTGGCTGCCAGCTTATCGAAAGCGGTCGTGATGTCAACGGCACTTTCATAGTCCATGCCGATATTCTTTCGGAACTCCTGGGGCAGTCGACTGACAATTAGAGCGAGGAATATATTCTCCTCGGTATCGTCCCACGACTCTTTCTTATCGGAATAGGAAACCGTCTCCATGAACGCCCTCTGACGTTCTACTCGTTCCACTTGTCTGGCTTCGCCGACGGCCCGCAGTTCGGTTTTATACATCGAGAGCTGTTCGGCTTTGACTGTATCGGTCTCGTCGACGTGGCCCACCTCATCGGATTGCAGATTGAACAGGTATTTGACCTCGCCGGAGAGGATGCCGTTGTAGCTGACCTCGAAAACCTTGATGACGATGCCGGCGTTGATGTTGTCTTCAAACACGGCCCTTACTCGTTCATAGTTGGCGAGACGTTTTTGGTAACGCTTGTCGCTGGGGTCGCTGTCATCTGCCGGCGGCGTTGGCTCGACAAGATATTCTCGCTTGCCGAGGGGCTGGGGATAGAGCAGGAACTCCTGGGCGGCGGCGATGATATTCTTGTTCTCTTCCGAAGTGCCGACGTACACCACCGGGAAACCGAGGCTCTTGGCCTGGCGAAGAATAGCCTCCTGGTTCTTGGCACGGAACAGCTCTTGTTTCATGCACCGTGGATTGTCGGTGTCCTTGAACGAGGCACGGGAGGCGGTGTTGAACCTGCAGCCGACACAAGCCTTGCAAGCCTTGTAGGTATCGTCTGCGGGGTCGAACTTAGCTGTCACGATGTGGCACATAACATGTTCGTCGATCCACTCCTTGATGATGTCGACAGAGAGCGACTTGAACCCCCAGCGTTCTATCTGCGCCGGTTGGAAACAACTGGCGAGTAACGTGGCCTGCTGTTCTTTGGTCAGCTTTGCGATTTCTTGAATGTGGGACAGGTTGACAACCCCCTCCCGGAGCAGGGCGACGAACTCGTCAGAGATGTTGTTCAACTGAATGCGGTTGACAACGAAACTCTGGCTCTTGCCGATAATTTTGGCGATTTCCTTGATTGGAACTTCGCTCTCCTTGTAGAGGTAGCGGATAGCTGCCGCTTCCTCCAGCGGATCGATGTTCGCGCGTTGCAGGTTCTCAATGACCATACAGGCGAATGCTTGCTTGTCGTCGAGTTCCTTGACGACGGCCTGAATGGTCTCTTGTCCGAGGAACTTGACTGCGCGGTAGCGTCGTTCACCACAGACTACCTCATACTTGATGCCGTTCTCGCCTTTTATCTTGCGGAGCGTGATGGCGTTGATAAGGCCGTTCTCCTTGATACTCTGAGCCAGCTCCTCGATTTCGGTCTGGTCGAATGTCTTTCTCGGGTTGAGTGCGCTGGTCGTTATTTCAGCGAGCTTAATGTCTCTTACTTGGTACATATCTTTTTTCGTTCTTTGGGTTAGACTTATTTCAGCCAATCAAAGGCTGACGGTGTTGCCTCTTTCGGCTTGGTGCTTTCAAGGGCATAGGTATTGATGAGGTTGGCATACGATACCGACACCGGCGACTCAAAACTGCGGACGTCATCTATGTCTTCTTCCGGCGTGGGCTGGCAGGGCATGATGATGGCTGTAAAGTGTTCGCTGACGATTTTGGCGGGTCGTGCCTGCTCATTCAGCCACAGTTTGGAGGTGCCGAACTCGACTGTCAGACTGAACATATAGAGCAGTCTCTTCAGAACGGAGATGGTGAACGTCTGGTCACCGATGACAACACGGTCGTCGGGGTGAGAGTCCTTCTGCTTGCCCCACCATACGAGTGCCCGGTAGAGCTGTGCCTTGTCTCCCTTGAACAGATTTGTCTCCGTCTTAGGAATTACGCGGTCAACGGCGGGATAGTTCCCGTGGAGTTCTTCACCCGTCGGCGAGAGGGTCTTTCCGGCAAAGCGGCTGTCACCCTCGTTGTAGATGACCAAAACTTTTGTATCGGTAGCGTAGCAACGCTTTTCCTCGAAGTGGACTCCCGTCATCAATGGTCGGACGGGGTCTTTTGTGGCTATATCAGTGTATAGCGCTTTTACGATTTTTTCGTCCATACTGGTTACTTATTAGAGTTTATCTTATTTGCATACAAACAGACCTAAGTCTCTTATTCAACAACTTCGAGCAGGTTGGTGAGGTCTGCAACTTCCTTGAGGTCTTCTTCCACAAAGTCCTCATATCCATGCGCCTTCATTTCTTCGATTTTCTTGCGCTTGTATTCTATCTGACGTAGAATCATATCTGTCAAGCTCATCGGCCATTCGGCTTTTCCATTACCGTCGGTGAGTGCTTCAAACATCACAGTCCGGAGTAACTGAGCTTGTTCTTTAGTCATTTGTTTCATTTTGTTATTATTTAAGAGGTTGTTTTTGGATATTCAAAGTTACCTATAATAATTTGATTGACAAAATATTAACACATTTATTTTCAGCGTTTTACGCAGATTTTTACGTTATCTTTGATGCAAAATATGAATTACCAATCCTGCTCATCGGTATTCGTCTCACAAATTAGGTAGTTCTCATCGCGTCCGTAAGTCTGATGGTTGCAGTCAAGTTCGGACTCATCTTCTTCAGTCAGTGGTTCACGCCCCTCTTGGGAGTGAACTTTCGCCAACTCGCAGGCTCTTTCAATCGAGGTGCAGACGGATAGCAGTTGCAGGCTGCTATTGTTAAGCCACGCATTGCCGGAATATAGGAGGAATACTTTCATAGTTCACTGTTCGATTTCGATATACGTCATGGTTTATCCGATTATTTCGTCAGCGGAATCTATCGCCTCGTCGATGGAATCAAGCATCGAATCAAGGCTGTCAATGGCCTCCTGCATTCTTTCTCCTCTTTCACTGTCTTGAATGCCTCCGGGGAGATTTTCGTAAGCATTTTCTTCTTCCTCCTTGACTGCCTCAAGGATTGACTTTGCCTCTTCAAGCTTTTCAAGCGCTCTCGAGATTTCTTTACGTCGTACTGCGTTCATATATCTTTTTCGGTTTATGCGTTCCAAAGAACAACTGTCATATCATATCTGTTAAAAGGGTCGGCAACACTGCCGGCGGCGTGTGCGGTTAGCACTCCACCGATGATTTCCCGACCGTCATGTTCTATTGAGAGAGTGTATTCCTTGCTATGGCTCATACCATCTTTTGATGTGCGGTAGCCGCCGTCATGCACAGAAACTGTGAGGGTCAGAGCATCATCGACGGCCGACATGCAGCTTCTGATTTTCTTGCAGAGGAGATCTACTGCGCCCCAATCGTCATTCTTGTAGATGTGGGACGTCATATCGGAGATTTCACGATATATGTGGTTCATTATAGAACGGCGGCTGAATTTCATATCTTTCTTCGTCATATACTAATATCTTTGAGGTGTTTTTGTATATGCAAAGATAACTATAAGTTACTGAATAACAATGCGTTAATCCATTAATTTCAGTAACTTACGCAGATTTTTTGCGGTGGAATCACGCATTATCTAAGGTGCAAATTAGGGTATATAACAATGGCGTTGCTTCCATCAGAAAGACAACGCCACTATCTATTCCCGGAACTATTATCGCATCATTTCATGGAAATCTTCAATGTCGATTGTCCTACGGCAACCGGGAGTGATGAAATCATTGACGATGCTGTACGAGTATGCTCCGATATTGCGGAGTACCAGTATTCCACCGATGTCTGCCGGTCCGGTGTACTTTCGCAGTAGAACATCTTCCTCCCGACATTCACACCCGCAGACAATGGCGTCTTCAACAAACGATTTCTGCCGGCCATAATATCCGTGGCTTGGATCATAGCGGTTGGCACTCCACCCGGCATCCGGTCTACGACAATCACAAGTTATGAAGGTCTTACCTCGTATCACGTTCACGTTCGTAATGGTAGTAAGGAGGTGCATAGCATTGGTGACGAGAGCAGAGCCACATTCCGCAATCAGCATTATATCTCCTTTCGGACAGGCCCGTTTCATTTCCTGGCCGATAGCGGTGCAGACCTCTTCCATTGTCGGAGCCTCATATGGCAGTTGCCGGAGATAGTCGGCATCAAGACGGCCCATGATATTGCCCCCGATGTCAACCTTTCTTGCTCCTAACCTCTTGGCAATCTCGACGCACTTACGCACTCTCTTACGGAACATTTCGGGTGTCCGTAGGCCGCCGCCGGAGCCTCCGAATTGAAAATGAACACAGTCAATATCGAGGAACGGATGATTGAACGGATTGCAGAGCCATTCAAAGTCCGGGCTACATACGTCGATACCGAAACGAGAGGTCAACCCGTTCTCCAAATCAAAGTTGACTCTCACTCCGATTGAGAGTGTCCGTTGAACATTGTTGGTGTAATCTACGAACTTTCTAAACTCAATCATATTCTCGACATTGACGATGCCTCCATGGAACGCAACAGCTACTTTGTTAGGAAAATCATCTATCACGCCATTGTAGATGATGTCCTCTTGGAAAACAAAGTTGCGGAGAGCCATATCATATTCCTGGGGTGACACTATTTCGGCATATAGGCCGAGGGTCTTTGCCTCGCGTAGAAATACAGAGCAATAATTAGTCTTGTAACTATATCCCAGCCGGAAATTAGGGTATTGTATGCCTATCAGGAACTGAACGTCTTTTACATTCTTTCGGAACGCTTCGACATCATATACATAGGTCGGTGTCTCTATCTCGTTGGTAATCATAATCAGTCAAACAAAGATGATGGAAACAGCCCATTGTTTGCGTCCTCAAGGACTTTCTTCGGAAGCTTAGGAGTGTTGTAATCCTCCCCGCGTCCCTCTGCATTCCACTTGGTGGAATTGGCCCATTCGAGGTCGTCATATAACCCCTGAATATGGGGACGTAACGAGGTCTGCTCCGAGATTCTGAAATCAAACACGGTCTTACCCATCGCCTTGCCTTTCCGTGTGTGGCAGTCATAGGTGTACTCGGGCAAATTCCGAATCTGACTGTACTTTAGCACGTCCTCTATATACCTCATATCGGGGTACGAGAAGATGTCGCACGTTCCGAGGTCAAGACAATGGAGAAACAGCACTATTGCCTTGCACATATAAATCCAAGTGCTGTTCTTCGTGTTCATTGTCATATCGATCTCCATAAGGGCATTTATCTCCCTCATCAGAATGCCGGAGCCGAGGTCTTTGGCAACTCCTTTGGCTACCACCCAGAACAAACGCTTGTACCAACACCATATCTCGCAACAGATGTAGCCGATGTTCTCCTCGTCGAAATCGAATATCGCCTTCTTCAAAGCTATAGTCATTTCACGGAGGTCGTGGCCGTGACGAGTTACAAGCTGAGTGCTACCCATCGGAAAATCCCTCTTGTCTTTGGAACATACGAAGTTGCAGGCGAAATAGTCTGCATCACGGTTCTTCCGTGTCCTGACAAGCAAGTTGATGGCTTCGGACAGGTATCGTGTGTCCTCTGCATCTGATATTTCGTAATCTTTCTTCCGAAGATATAGGATTCTGCCTGAAACTGGATCATAACAATCCTCGGCAGATGTAATGAATAGCCTCGTCCATAGATACGGACGGTATTTCCACATCATCTCGTGTGCGGCATAACAGGCGAACTCCATGTCCCCTCGTCTCAACGCTTTTTGGATAAGCGAGGAAACATCGAACATATTATGCCCATTGCGTGTAAACAGCATATTTGACATTTCGTTTTTGTTTATATTCAGTAAGCAAAGTTACTCATAATAAGTGAGTTATGCAAATTTAACACGCTGAGAATCAGTCACTTGTTATCGTTTTACGTTAATTGTCGTTTGGTTCTTCTTAAAGTCGAAATTGTAGTACCGACCCCACTTATTCTTCATGGCGATGCGGAACAATTTCTCCGATGATGAGGAATCTTCTGTGCCGCCTTTATTCAAGAGCGTGGGGGGTGTAACTCCGTGGAAATATCGGGGCTGAAGGACTATACGGTTCATCAGCAGTTCTTGATACACCATGTCGATGTCGGACATGGCATCATCTCCGGGAACGTACTTACATTTCCATGCGGCCTTGTTGACTATTCGGGTGGAGCCGGTCATTCCCTTAAAGCAGAACTCCTGAGTATAGTTGTAGAGCTGATACGCTGGTTGCGTGAATAGGAAACCCAAATTCAAGTCGACGAGCAGTTGAGCCAGACGGAGCAGTTCATCTTCCACTACATCTTTGGGATTCTCCAGCTCATCGTAGATGTCTATGGCCACATCGCGGCGATATTTGTAGGTCTTGAGGTCATCATCGAGAATCGCTATGACGTCCTCCGTAGTGTTCTCCACAATCCAATGGAACGTGGTCATAAAATCCTTGACTGGTTCACCACATTCCAATTTGGCGTTATTGGGGATGACAAGCATATCGGTAACGCCGGACTTGCGGTATGCGTCTGCCTCAAACTCACGCACTACATAGGTGCATTGATGAAACAGACTTTTGGTCAGTATGGCGTCTGAACGCCGATACGACATAACATAGATGTTAAACGAAATATTCTGCGACATGGTGTAAACGCATTTTAAGCCCGTTACGGACAGTTCTGCCGTCATTGTGAATGTCATACCCCATGAGTTGCTTGCAGAGCAAATAGGGCATATTACAGCCGGCCTTAGCGACAAATGGGAGCGATGCAGTCATACGCGGATTGACCTCCAGGAGCCTTACGTTACCATCGGGCATAAGAATGAAGTCAATCCCGACAATGCCGCTCAGACCGAGGTCTCCCACAATCTGCTTGGCAATGGCGTAGGCTTTCAAATTAGGCAAAATCTCGCCGTAGGTGATGCAGGAGTAGTCCATCTCATAACCTACATAACCTACCATGTGGGAAACAATACCATTGTCGGCAATCAGGCTCACCGAATAGTCGAGGCCATTGACATACTCCTGAAGGATATAATCGTGGTTCTGATTGTCAACGATGCGGCACAGATGGTCGAGGGAGATGTAATGCTTATATCCGTAGGCGTGGAACAGGGTAACGTCATCACAGAGGTCATCATCGACAATGGCGAAACCAACCGAGCCGGCGGAGTCAGGGAGCTTGCAGCAGAACGATCCATGGCGTAATGAGAAATCCCGTACCTCCGCCGAGGTGTGTGCCACCTCTTGCTCCGGCATAAGATGAGGATATCTACGATACATCTCCGTCTTATTGTTGGCAATCGTCAGGCCCGGGAGGTCGGACACCGCCAACTTAATGCTGGCTGCATCAAACAAAGACTTATTGGCGGCGAACAATTCAAGCTCGCTTGTCAGTCGCGGGAGAACGATGTTGATATGCCTCTCCTTACAGGTAGTCAGTATCCATCCGACATATTCGGGGCTGTCGTTCCGTGGAGCCACAAGACGTCTTGACTCCGGGATGCAGGGAGGCAAATCGGCACCGTTGCAGTTTGAGCAATAGACATCTACGGTGGCGCCATCGTCGTTATCAGTGAAGCAACTTATTAAATCAAACTTCTTGGGTGACAGTGACGGAATCAGAACAGAGAATCTTTCCATGGCAGTCATAACTTATAGTAGCGGGCCGCAAAATACTTTGACATAACCAATCCGTAGTCTATCTCACATTTGATATTGCTTATGTCTTCTCCGAGAAGATGAAGAACCTGGAGCCATGGAATGTTGACACCGGCCTTGGCATAGAACTGGGCCGAGGCAGTCACCCGTAGGTTGATGTCTATCAGCAATGCCCTGCCGTAGGGGCAGAGTATGAAATCAAAACCTACAATGCCGTCGATTCCGAGCTCTTTGATGACCAGCTCGGCAATCTCCTTGGCGTATGGACTCATACCAATCTCGCCCTCGATGATGGCTCCGAACTCCAGCTTGGTTCCATAACAGCCGCAACAATGGGTCATTTTGCCGTTGACGGCCATAGCGAGGATGGAGAAATCCATTCCTGGATGATACTCTTGCAATATCATCGGCACGAAGCTTTCCTCTACCGCATGACACAGCTGCCAAAGGTTGATGTAGTGTTTCTTGCCACAAGCGTGGAAATATGACACGTCGGTGCATTTCTTGTCATCGACAACGGCGAATCCCTGACCTCCGCAGAGATTCGTGGCCTTACAGCAGATGTTTTTGACCCGACGGGAGAAATCAAGGACATCGGAAGCATTGTCGGCTACGACTTGGAAAGGCATAACGTCGGAGAATTTCTCCCACGTCTTTACCTTGTCGCCAGCAATGAGAACAGCCTCAAGAGATGATACGGCAACCTTAATGCCGCGCGATGCAAAGATATAGTGGTTTCGGGCCATCACCTCAAGCTCCCGGGAGGACGTGGGGAATATCACGTCAACCGAATGGACGTTGCAAATCTCCAGCAGGCGGGGAATATAGTCTTCCTCATTGATACGGGGCACGACATACATGTAGTCGCAATACTCTGACGGAGGGAGGTCAGCGACGTTGCAGTTGGTCACTATGACCTTGACGGGAACGTTGTCGGGATTGTTCTTCAGACAATCTATGATACCTACCGCGTGAAAGGACGAGCAGGTCAGCAGGATGTTAATCGGTTTCATTCATACCTCCTTTCGGAACTATTGTCGCGGGCATCTGGTCATACCAAATGGCGCGGGCCTTAATCTTTCTCTGCCCGGTCTTGGTCTTGCATACGACAACCTTCTTGCCGTCAAGCCCCAGGGTCTGGGTCAGATTCATGTAGTCGACCTCACTGCGGCATACTATCATCACATAGTCATACTTCTCGTAAGGTATCAGCTCCATGTCCTTAATCTTGACATCTTCGTGCGGGTCGAGTGAATCGTGGAGGTCGAGACCGAGGTCGACGTGGAGGTCGGCCGTCCACTCTGCGAGCTTGTCTAAGTCCCAGTCGCCGGAATGGGTGTTGGCTTTGATGTTAATGGCTTTCAGCTCTGACTTGCTATATCCGACAAGACGTTTGCAGAGGACTTCATGCTCGTCGCCATACAGACCTTGCAGGGCATCTACTCGCTGGTGGCCGGAAATGATGTTGTCGTTCTCGTCGATAACAATAATACCGAAGTCCCCTAACTGTTCAAGGGACTCCTGCAATTCAGAGGCTTTCTTCTTGGTAATCTTTCGGGGATTGCCAAGCTCGTCCTTCAATACGGACACGGGCCGATTGACGACCTCGATTCTTCTTGCTGGCTTTTCTTCGCTCATAATATTCTTTCGACTAGTTCACTCATCGCATAGGGCTTGTACTCAGCCAGCTGACCAAAGAACGTGACTCCCGTTTCTTTTGCGGCCAACTCTTGATAACGAGCCAGCAGAGAGAGATTCTTTTCATTCAAAACAGGGTAAATCGGAGCGCAATGCTTGTTAGGCAATGACGGATACTCATACGAGATGAGTGTGCCGGGGACTTTTGACTGCGACCGCAGGAAATGCTTATGCTCGATGCTTCGTGTGTACGCCGGCTCTCTGTCGGTGTAATTCACCACGGCCACGCCCTGCTTATTGGTTACCGACGGCAACCATTCTTCCTCAAAGCGGACTGAACGGTATTCAAGCTCACCAAAGCAAAAATCAAAGTATTCATCTATGCGGCCGGTGTAGATGATGTGGTGAGCTTGCTCTTTCCAATACTTGCGTGCAGAGAAGAAATCGCTTTTCAGATATTTGTCGCATTGTTCCATGAGCCTTTCAAGGAACTCCGTGTAGCCAACGACGGGGATGCCCTGGTACTTGACATTGTAGTAGTTGTTGTCAAAGGTCATGCGCATCGGAATGTGGGCCATAGTGTCGGCCGGCAGTTCTGAACACGGGCGACCCCATTGTTTCTCGGAGTAACCCTTAATCAATTTCTCATAGATAGTGGGACCACACTGGGCGAGAACCGCCTCTTCCATATTTGCACAAACGCCGGAAGATGGCAAAACTCTTTCGGCTGCTATCCTTGCCATTGCATCTTCCGGAGATGTCGTCCCGAACAAGGCGTAAAACGTGTTCATGTTGAAAGGCAGGTTATACAACTCGCCTCGGAAATTGGCAACCGGGGAATTGACAAACGGTTCAAACTCGCAGATGCCATTTACAAAATCCCACACGTCCTTGCGGTCGGTGCGGAAGATATGTGCGCCATACTTGTGAACCTCGATCCCATGCTCTGACTTGGTGTAGCAGAAGCCTCCGATATGCGGCCGCTTTTCAAGGACGAGGACGCGAGCACCTTGCATTGAGCCTTTCGCATAAGCCTGGACTGCTCCCGACAACCCGGCGCCGACTATGAGATAATCGTACTTTTCCATAGCTTACATAATTATCTTCTGAATGTAGAACTTCTCGGCATACTCCACGCCACACTCCACACCCCGGATGCGGGCAAGAGCCTTTATGCCCTCCCGATTGAGTGGAGAGGGTGATTCACGGATCTGGGTGGCGTATTTCTCAAACAGAGCAACCTTTTCTTCGATGCAGTCCGAGATGTCGTGATACAAGTAGCCTCCACCAATGGAGCCAATGTGCGTGGCTGCAAATGGATATTCGTACAAGGCCACCATCTTGGGAGTGTAGCCCTCACGCAGTCGGATTGAAGCAAGGGCGCAGTCATACATCTTTATGTGGTCCTGGTGCAGACTGCGATAATTTATGAAGACCTCATCGGGTCGGAACTGGTCTATCAGTTCATCCAGCCTTCTTGTGATGTCATAGGACGGGACAGTATCCATCAGGGCGTCCTTATTGAAGAACAATATCTCCAACGAGGCATCGAGGGCCTTACAGACTGATTCAAGTTCTTCTCTGCGCTTGACGATGTTCTGTCTTTTGTCGGCCCCGCCAATGGTGCCGATGACAATACCTATCTCCGCTCCTTGCTGTTTCTGATGTAGTAGATAGCCTCCACACCCAAGGACTTCATCGTCGGCGTGGGGAGCTATCACTAATATCTTCTTGCGGGCTTTTTCCATTGGTCTTATGCTTTTTCGTGGTTGACTATCGTGAAAACATTTCAAGATACCGGCGGTGCATCTTTATTCCAAAGGTAACGTGGACTGCCGGGAGTTCTTCGCCTAACTCCTGCTTTATGCGTAGGTAAGGGAGATTCAGACCGCCCTCTTTGAAAATCCGCATCGTGGCTGCTGTCCGTGGATTGATTTCCATAAGAACAGGATGGCCGTCTCGGTTGTATCTGAAATCAAGATCTGCACATCCGGTCAGCCCCAGCTTGCCGATTATCTTCTCTGCGATTTGAAATGCCTCCTCATTCTCCACAAAGGTTGCCTCCTGTGGTATGCTTGCGAGGTTGACATTGCTCTCCCGATAACCATAGTAGAGGATTTTACCATTCTCGGCAATCAAGTCCAACGACCCCTCGGCTCCGGGCAGATACTCCATCGCCATCATCTCGGGCATCTCGGGTCGTTCATTGAGCGTAGCCTGCAAATCCTCAAGGGTAGTGTAAAGAGAGTTAGGCTTTTCTCCGAACAGAATGTCAAATCGGGACTTTGCGGGGTCAATGATTCTGACCCCTCGGCTACCGCTTAATTGGGTAGCCTTGACACATACCGGGTATTCGGGATAACCTACGGCCTTACACGCCCTGGCAAGGTCGGAGGCGCGGCGGACAGGATAGAACTTGGGAGGCTCGATGCCGAAACACCTCATGCAATAATAGAGCATCATCTTATTCGTACAAATAGTGATGGAGTCTCGGTCGTTGATGGCGAGCTTTGTGCCGATGCGGTCAAAATCATCTTTGCGGTCAAGCAACATAAGAAGTTCGGCGGACATCACGGGCAGAAGGACGTCGACGCTTTCGGTCTTACAGACATCCAGGATTGCATCGACATAGCCATCTTCATTTACTTTGGGAATTTCATAGACACAGTCATACAAGTCCAACAGAGAATAATCGTACTCCATATCGACACCAACGAGCCGAATTTTCCTTTCCCCGTTGTCTTTCAAACAGGCGACCAAGCCGGGAGCGAACTGTGCGCCACAAGCAGTGATTAACACTACCAAATCTTTCATGCGGTATGCTGTCTTTTGTGATTGATTCCGATGGCCATAATCACGAACCATCGTTAATGCAAAGTTACGCCAAAGTTATCATTTACGCAAATTATGATATTATAAAATCATTGCTATTATTATCATTCACGCAAAACAAAAGGCGTACCCTGACGAGTACGCCTCATTCTTTAGGTTTTGACAATCAACTGAGGGGTATCGACTGCATGCGTCTTACCTCAATTTGTTTGCAGATGAACAACCCCACTCATTGAGCGATTAATGAAATCGTTAATCGTGGTGCCGGCGGATGATGCTGCCATAGCAATGGCGGCATGGAGTTCTGAGGGCATTCTGAGGTTGAGCTTACCGCTATAAGGTTTTGCCGGGGCAATACCTCGTTCCTGACAGCTGACGAGATAATCGTCAACCGCTCCCTCGAAGTCCTGACGAATATCCTCTACCGACTCTCCTTCGTAGGAGATGAGAGTTCCATGAAGTCCCTGCACCTGACCGAACAGGCACCCGTCTTCGGGGTTGTATTCCACTGAGCCAGTGTAGCCCTTATATTTCATGTATCCCATATTATATAAGTTTTAGAGTTTTCAATACAGTGACAATCTGGCGCAACTGATATGGCTTGAGCTGATTGTTCGGGTGGGGTTTGTGAAGCAATATCGTATCATTGCCCCTTGCGAACTCAACTCGTGAGCCGGAAGTCTTACCTTTTGACCTTTCCTCGAATCCCCAAGAGCTTAGGAGCGACCTCATCTCGTCATAGGTAAAGTCTTTCGGATATGTCAACAGTCTTGCGACCAATTTTTCTTTCTTACTCATTCTTTGATGTTTAAGTTGGTAATGCAAAGTTAGCAATAATTATTTATATAACCAAATTTAGTACCAGATAGTTTCGCCTCACATGGCAAAAATCATTATCAAATACGCAAATTTCTTTAGACATAATCAGCCTCATTTCAGTATTTTTGATTACCTTTGCGCTTGATTATACTCGTCGGCTGTCCTCCGTTTCGGAGAACTCTGACAAAGACATAAGCGTTAGCTTGTAGGCTACTTCCGAAATCGCCAATTTCAAACCCAGTCTTACACGAGCAAACGGTTAGCGTCTGCGCTTTAGCGTGGACTAACTTGTGCGTGTAAGACAGGTGTTTGGCGATACCTCGGAAGTGCATAGTCAGTCCACGCTTTTGTTGTGTCGCGGCGGGTGGTATTGTAGAAACAAACAAAACCAAATACTTACCGCATGAAAAAAGTAATTTATTTTCTGACCCTGCTGCTTGTGACGGCATCAGCGTCCGCGCAGAAGATAGTCGATGACCGGGTAATGGATTCCGGCCTACGGCTCGTGACTTGTGAGTCAAAACCATTCCGTAGCATGTCCGACAAAGTGGTACTCTCGCTGGGTATGTCCGCATCAGTCGAAGGAGATAATGTTCAGTATTTCCTTGACGCGACACTGACATCGAGCGAACCTATTTCAGCTCCGGCAGGGGCAAGGATGCTCATCAAGACAACCGGCGGCGATGTGCTTACCCTTACAGAGTTTTCCAACAAGACCCTCTCCGACAATATCGGAGACGTGAAGAGTGTCGGTGGCATCATTGTCAAGACCTTCACACTCAATGCCGCGTATGCCCTGACGCCCGAGCAGATACAGCAGTTACTCTCCGGCATAGCAAAGATAAGGATTGAGCTGAACGGCGACACCAACTATGAAAAGGAATGGAAGAAAGACAAAATCTCCGGCTTCCTTGCAAAGGAATACAAACTTCTAACCGAGGCTGTTGCAACCGACAAAAAGGGCAGTTTCACTGACGGGTTCTGATTATGGCAGTCCATTCCAACGACCGTGATTTGACAGACCTCCTGAGTCTTGTCGAAAGCGGGAAAGCGCAGCTCCCGGACTTTCAACGCTCATGGGTCTGGGACGATGAGAAAATCTGTAAACTCATCGAATCCATATCTTCCGGCTTTCCTATGGGAGCAGCCATGTTCCTTGAAACGGGAGGCGGGACGGTGCGATTCACTCACCGAACATTTACGGGGGTCGACCAATCCAAAGCAGTTGCCCCCGACTATCTCGTCCTTGATGGCCAGCAACGACTGACTACACTCTTTCAGGTTTTCAAAAGCCAGGATGCAGTTCAGACTTGTCAGCCTACGAGCCGGGAAAAGAAAATCCAGCGTTACTACTATCTCGACATACGCAAAGCACTCGACCCTAACGAGGACAGACTTGATGCTATCGTATCAATCAACGAGAAGAAAATCCGTACCGACAACATCGGCAGGGATGTTACTCTTGACCTGACTACCACCGAACAGGAATACAAGAATCTGATGTTCCCTTTGAACATCACCCTGACCTCATCGGAGATTAGGAAATGGGAACGCGGGCTTGCCCGCTACCATGGGGAGGATATTCTTGACTTGTTTGACCGTTTTGATGCCGAGGTGCTTTCCAATATCATCTCCTACAAGATCCCGGTCATAACTGTCAGCAAGGACACTTCCAAGGAGGCGGTCTGCCAAATCTTCGAGAACGTGAACACCGGCGGCGTAAAGCTGACAGTCTTTGAGCTTGTGACTGCAACCTTTGCCGCTGACGAGTTCAATCTCCGCAACGACTGGGAGAACATCTCCAAGACATTCACTAACTCCAAGCAGGGAGGCTTGCTCAAAGTGGTGGAAAACACCAACTTTCTAACTGCAATGGCACTCCTTGTCAGCTATAGGCAGTACAGATGTGGTTCCGGGGTTGTCTCATGCAAGAAACGTGATGTGCTGAAACTTGAACTGGCCGATTACAAAGCCAATCGGAATGCTCTTGTATCGGGATTCATCAAGGCTGCAAGCTTCCTTATCAACCAAGGCGTGTTCACTGCTCAAAACCTTCCATATACGTCACAGTTGGTACCTCTTGCGGCTATATTCGCTTTTGCTGAAATCGCCAACATCAATCTTGCCATCCAGACGAACAAGGATATTCTCGCACACTGGTATTGGTGCGGTGTGTTCGGCGAACTTTACGGGGGAGCCAACGAATCAAGGTACGCCCTTGATATTATCGGGGTCTTTGACCAAATCGCGGGCAACGGTGTTCCAGACACTGTAACGAGAGCCAGTTTCCAACCCCGGCGACTGCTGACTATGCAAACCCGCAACTCTGCCGCCTACAACGGGGTAATGGGCATCATACTCCAGGATTCTCCGCTTGACTTTATGAGTGCAGACAAAATGGATATTGCGACCTATCTCGACGAGAGTACCGACATTCACCATATCTTCCCAAGGAACTATTGCGAACAGCAGGGCTACGATTCTTTATTCTGGAACTCGGTCATCAACAAGACCCCAATCTATGCCAGCACCAATCGTTCCATCGGTGGTCGTGCGCCAAGCGAATACATCGGTACGATGGCTAACAAGGGGCTTACGCAATTGCAGATGTGTGAGGCAATATCGTCCCACAAAATTGACTACGACATTCTTAAAGCAGACGACTTTGACGGTTTCATAATAGACCGGGCCATCAGGCTCCTTGATCGTATCGAACAGGCCATGGGCAAAGCCATTGCCGGACGGGACAGCGAGGACACCATCAAGGCTTTCGGCAAACCGCTGGTCACAATGACGATTCCTGACTCATCCGTTTCACAATCTTGAAGATTGAACGGTCTGTCATCCCATACTTGTCAGCAAGGGTCAAGGCGATGTATCTCACCTTCAGCCCTTGCTTTTTCATTTCCATAAACTCGTCAAAGACATCAAGATAGTTGACATCGTTGACACTAACGCCATTCTTGCTCAAGAGCTGAAGAAGGCTTGCGTTCATTTTCAGTATCTCGTAATTCTTCATGGCTTAGTAGTTGTCAAGCGACTCAATAGTTTCTACACGCTTTTCCGCCTCGGTAATCTCCACTACTGATACTACCGGACGGATTTCTTTAGCGGCCGTTTCAAACGACGTAGTCAGAGATTCATTGGCCTCAACCTCTCGATAGGAATTGACCACCTGCATCGGCACACCTTTGCCGATGTTGTTCATGGCCATAAGGACAGGTTCAAACATCCTTGTGGCTTTGGCGGTCATTACAAACTCCCCGTTGGAGAGCATTGCCGGAATGCTGTCGCTCGTTCCAGTGCCGGGACCGTTGACCTTACCACCCTGAGCGAACTTGGCAGATTTGACGGTAGAAACTGCCGTTGCGATGTTGGCAAGAACGGTTGCAACCGTTGTGGCAATGGCGGCGATGTTGGCAGGGAAAGGCATTGACGATGCAGATGCGATACCTGCCGACAGGGCCTTACCGGTATCAATGGCAATCTGAGCGAGGGTGATGATTTTCGACATCTTGGCGAAGGCTTCGTTGCTTTCTCCGAGAGTGTTAAGCATACTTGTCAACGACGAGGTGATGGTTTTCATCGCCTGAGCCTTTGCCTGCTCATTCGCCACAATCTGTGAGTTGGTGTTCTTAGTGGCATCATACAGAGCCTTCCGTGCGGCAATCTCGCGAGCATTGTATTCCTCCGTGGTTTCCGATTCGAGCTGCCCGGACTGAATAATCGCATCAAGATTCTGCTGGGCCGCCTGCTCTTGCCGGAGAAGGATTTCACGCTGATGCTCATCCATCTCTGCAAGGTTACGCTGACGCCATTCGGCATACTGCTGGCTATCCATTTCGTAACCCTCCATCTGACGGAGTTCCCTTTCAGCCTGCTCGTTCTCGAGATTGGCGATGCGATTCTCCAATTCTGCCTTCTGACGGTCGAGTTTGACCTGAGCCTGCTCTTCATCAAGAGCGGCGTTTTCATTGGCATACTTTTCACGAATGGCTTTCAGAGCCTCCTGCTTTTCGGTTTCATTATCGTAGGCGAGAATGGCCTCCTGCTCCGCAATAGCCTGCTGATTGGCGAGGCTCTGACGACGAAGTTCAAATTCTTCATCAGTGGCTTTCTTGACAGCCTCAAGCTTAAGCTGATTGAGTTTTTGCTTATGCTCAATCTCTTTCTTAATTTCATCAGCATCGAATTTTTCGAGAGCCTGCTCCTGCTGCTTTTGGAGTGAGTCTATGATGGAAAGGATGGCTTCGCGTGATTTCTCCGTGAGGTTCTTGTCTTCGGCAAGTTTCTTCCGGTAGTCCTCAATCTGACGCTGATAGGAAAGCTCAACCTTCTTACGGCGAGTTTCCATTGACTCCATCGTTATTTTCATCAGCTCATCTTCGGCTTTGCGAAGGAGCTGGGCTTCTTCCTTAGCGGCTTCAGCGGCAGGGTCTTTGCCACTTTTCTTATCCTTACTCTTGGTCTTACCCGGATTCTTACCCTTACTGCCTCCACTGCCTGACTGAGCACCTCCGCCATCACCGGCATCGGTTATAGATGATAGGTCGAGCTTGACGTGTTCAATTTCTCCCTCCTTGATTTCTGACCAGGCATCCTTATAGGCATCTACCGTATCATCAACTATATTCTTCACAGCTTTGACTGATGACTTTCGGAACTGATCCCATCCGGCAGACACATCGCTCCAACTGAGAGTAAGAACGCCCTTGATGATTTTGCCGAGCGCCATGATTTCATCAACAAGCAGTATGCAGACATTCTTGATGATAGACCAGGCTGTCTTGAACTGAATGGCGATAGACGCGACACCTGACCTTACAACTATTGACTTATTGTAAAGATCGATGAACCAGTTGACAAGCTCGACACAGCCTTTAATCATGGATACAATGCCGTTGTTGACCCACGTCTTAGCGGTGGCGGTCATCTCTTCAAAGCAACAAGTAA
>OGQT01000398.1_pt1 | contig 41085 bp, 29 predicted proteins | sample 1553261 | NCBI WGS metagenome assembly OGQT01 (sample SAMEA2579992, study PRJEB22360) | human gut metagenome | biome: human gut; feature: human-associated habitat; material: faeces | place: Denmark | collected 2008/2010
CGAATTCGCGGACGTTGTCCCGCCCCGGAAGTTTGACGGCAAACTCCACGACGGCATCCGATCCTTTGCGGGTATGCACGTTCGGTTCGTATTGTTCCGGTGCCAGGATTTGTTCGAGAAGCATGCTTAACTGGATTTCCCCGATGTTGCCGCGTGTCTTTACATTGCTGAGGACACGTTTCAAGCCGCCTACGTCTTGTGCCAGCGTTTGCATTTCTCCAAGTCCTTTCTGTACGCTTTCCAGTTGTTCCGTCACAAGCCGGAAGGATTGGCCGATCCGGTCGTTAAGTGTCTTTTGCAATTTCTCGTCTACGGTCAGGCGGATTTCTTCCAGCCGTTTTTCTGTGTTAGTGACAAGCAGGCGTTGTTGTTCGTCCAGGTTGGCGAACTTTTCCCGTTGCAGGGTGTTGAACGAAGCGATCCCCCGGTCGAAAGCATCCCGGAATTCGTTCATGGAGCGCGTCAGTTCTTCCCGGTTGTCTCTGGCGACGATACGGCCTTCTTCCCGGTTCAGACGAAAATCTTCCCGAAAGTTTTTTTCGATACGTTCAAATGAGCGTTGCATTTCGTCGAGCAGCCGTTTCAGCTCGCCCGCGATGTCCGAATGGTCTTTCCGGGGACGGAAAAAGACCTGTAAAGCAATGATTACGACAAGTAAACAAATAATCAACCCATCCATTTCTTTCTATTTTGGGCCAAAGATAGAAAAAGAGTTATCGTGAGCAGTAATTAAAAAGAGTTAAAAGGAAAAACATTATTCAGATTCCTTTGTTTAAGTTATACAAAGCAGCTTATATTTGTAAGCCGCTTTTGATAAAGAACATAAAATACTACAAAAGATGGCAAAGATAACATTTAAAGGTAATGAAGTCAATACGAACGGTTCATTGCCCGCAGTTGGAGCAGAGGCTCCTGATTTTAAAGGTGTAAAGAGCGATTTATCCGAATTGCATCTGAAAGATTTAAAAGGTAAGAAAGTTGTGATCAATGTATTCCCGAGTTTGGATACCGCCGTGTGCGCCGCATCGGTAAGACGTTTTAATAAAGAAGCCGCTTCTCTTCCTAACACTGTGGTGCTTGCCGTATCAAAGGACTTGCCTTTTGCACAAGGACGTTTCTGTACCACGGAAGGTATTGATAAAGTGATTCCACTTTCTGCATTCCGTTGTTCTTGTTTTGAAAATGGGTACGGGATGCTGATGGTCGATGGTCCGCTGAAGGGTTTATTAGCCCGCGGCGTGATAGTTGTCGACGAAGCTGGTAAAGTTGTTTATGAGGAACTGGTTTCCGAAATAACAAACGAACCGAATTACGAAGCCGCAATCGCTTCATTAAAAAACTAATAAAGTAGATTATTGTTTTTCATTGGTTAAAGTTAAGGGTTAGTGTAGGAGGCCGTCGGATGTGAATCCCGCGGCCTTCGTTTTTTATATTAGGTTTGTTGATTCGGATTTTATTCGTATACTTGCATTTACTATGAATAACTGGAAAAAAGTATTTGCTATTATATGGACCGGACAGTTTTTTTCTATTCTGACCAGCTCGATCGTTAATTTTGCAATTGTCTTATGGCTTAGTTTTGAAACTAAATCGGCAGAGGTATTGGCTTTGGCTACTATTATGGCTATGCTTCCCCAATCTGTATTGGGACTGTTTACTGGTATTTTTGTGGATCGGTGGAAAAGAAAACGGGTTATGATCCTGGCTGACAGTTTTATCGCTTTCTGTACGCTGATTCTGGCAGTCCTATTTTACCTGGATATAGCGAAGATAGGACATGTCTATCTTTTGTTGGCCCTGCGTTCGGCCGGTTCTGCTTTCCATATGCCGGCTATGCAGGCATCCGTACCTTTACTGGCTCCTAAATCGGAGTTGATCCGGATTGCCGGGATCAACCAGATTATACAATCGGTTTGTAACATTGCCGGGCCGGCGCTAGCGGCTCTTTTCATCTCTTTTATGAAGATGACAAATATTCTTATGTTGGATGTGATCGGCGCAGCATTGGCATGTACATCACTATTATTTGTGACGATCCCTAATCCGGATAATGCGGAAAGAACCCGAAAGGTCCAGCTGTTAAAAGAAGCAAAGGAGGCTTTTACGGAAGTTCGTCGTCAAAACGGATTGTCATTGTTATTTATGGTGTCTATTTTAGGAACATTCTTTATCATGCCGGTGAGTGTGCTCTATCCGCTTATGACGCTTAATCATTATTCGGGGAATGCTTATCAGATCAGCCTGGTAGAGATTGCCTGGGGGATCGGGGCGTTGTTGGGAGGGACTTTCCTCAGCTTGAAGAAATTCCGGTTGAATGAGATCTCGCTAATTAATTGGATGTATATCCTGTTAGGTTTTACATTCGTGCTGTCTGGAATCTTACCGGTTTCCGGATATCCGTTATTTGTCCTGTTGACGGCTATCGGCGGAATATCAGGTTCCCTTTATATGGCGTCTTTCACGACTGTAGTCCAGGCCCGTATCGATCCGGTGGTAATGGGGCGTGTGTTTTCTTTCTATATGAGTGTCAATATGTTTCCTTCCATGATTGGGTTGTTGAGTACGGGGTTTTTGGCGGATACAATCGGGATTGGCAATACCTTTATGATCGGAGGTGTATTGGTCGGGATGATCGGAGTTGTCTCGTTCTTTCTTCCTTCAATCGAAGATTTGAGAAATAGCTTCCGTAGATAGAGTATGCAGACCTGGATCAAAGGACTATGTATCTATCATGCTTTTTACCTATGGATTTGTTTATATGTCTGGTAATATGCTGCTTATGTTTGCATGAGACAAAAACAGCCATCGCCCCAAAGAGGACCATTTGAAAAAAACGCCTTTTTCCGCCGGATAAGATGTAAAAACAGGACATAAAAGTGTCTCTGACATGGCAGATAAACATTCCTGCACCTCCGGTAGGAATCCCCGAAGATCCGGGTCTGCACCTCTCACACACCCGGATGTAAGAGGCACAGACATCCGGGTCCCGAATAGCTTTCCAAGCTGTTTTTGGCAAAAGAAAAGCCAGTCTTGATGAAAAAAGATATCGTTTTTAACCTGTTTTGCACCTATTCCTGATTGGTCTTTATTTTTATCGTAGATTGATACACAGTATGTTAGTGTTTTTTACCATGATAGTTATGATAGATGAATGATAGTATAAAACGGCAACTGTCATGCAGTAACGTATTGTTTTAAAACAATATATGGATAATTATGATAGTATGGTAGTTGTTCTTGCAAAAGCACTTATATACGTTTGTCCGTATCGGTGGCAAAAGTAGATGGGCACTTTATGAGTTTGGTTGCCCTGGTTATTTATAAAGTAATCTGTAACTTTGCCGACAAAGTTAGGAATAGTTTTTTTATAGGTATGATGAATAATGAATAAAAAGATACTTCAGTTAGCGCTTCCTTCTATCGTTTCCAATATAACGGTCCCTTTGTTGGGATTGGTCGATGTGGCGATTGTCGGGCATTTGGGGGCTGCTTCTTATATAGGGGCGATTGCGGTAGGGGGAATGTTGTTCAATATTATTTACTGGCTGTTCGGCTTTTTGCGGATGGGAACGAGCGGGATGACTTCGCAAGCTCTGGGGAGACGGGATTTCCTGGAAGTAACGAAGGTTTTGTTCCGGTCGGTCGGTGTCGGGATTCTGATTTCTCTGGCTCTGCTTTTGCTCCAGTATCCGATACGGGAGATAGCTTTCTCCCTGCTGGATACGACAGATGAGGTGGAACGGTTGGCTTCCTTATATTTCAATATTTGTATTTGGGGTGCGCCGGCTGTGTTGGGGTTGTATGGCTTTTCCGGTTGGTTTATCGGAATGCAGAATTCCCGTTTCCCGATGTTTATTGCGATCACCCAGAATATCGTGAATATCGTGGCGAGCTTGATCTTCGTCTTTGTGTTCGGCATGAAGGTACAAGGGGTTGCGATGGGAACGCTGATCGCCCAATATGGGGGCTTCGGGATGGCTATATTCCTGTGGTTCGCATTCTATCGGAAGCGGTTGAATATTCGTGTTTGCTGGCATGAGGTCATGGATAAGGTCGCTATGCGTCGCTTCTTCCAGATGAATGGCGATATTTTCTTTCGTACGCTTTGTTTGGTGGCGGTTACTACATTCTTTACCTCTACGGGTGCGAGACAGGGGGATATCGTTTTGGCTGTTAATACGTTGCTGATGCAGTTGTTTACGCTTTTCTCCTATATCATGGATGGTTTTGCCTATGCAGGCGAGGCTTTGGCGGGACGTTATATCGGTGCCCGTAATAAAATAGCCCTTAGCCGGACGATCCGTTTGCTGTTTGGCTGGGGAATCGGGCTGTCCCTTTCGTTTACCCTGCTTTATGGAGTAGGAGGGAAAGGTTTTCTGTCTCTCCTGACAAATGATCCTGCTGTCATACAAGAGGCCGGAACCTATTTCTATTGGGTGTTGGCTGTCCCGCTTGCCGGCTTTGCCGCCTTCCTGTGGGATGGCATCCTGATCGGTGCGACAGCCACCCGCCTGATGCTTTATTCTATGTTAGTCGCTTCCGGCACTTTCTTTTTGATCTATTACCTCTTTTCCGGGATGATGGGCAACCATGCATTATGGATGGCATTCCTGATATATCTGTTGCTTCGTGGTAGTATGCAATGGGTATTATGGAATCGCCACAATGAATTAGCGTAATCGGTCGTATGCCCATTGTGCCGGATTGTTTAATATATAATTGGATATATTATAATACGCCTTTTCATCCCGTATGATATGTTCATAATAATTACGTTGCCATAATTTTTGACCGTGTAGATTAATCATTTTTGTCGATTGATATTTAAAATATCCCACAATATGCCCCAGTGTCACCACGTAGGGGCGGGGTTCGCCCGCCCTAAATGCATCCCGATCGATTTTTATAATCGCATGGAAATGATTTGGCATAATAACATATTCGCAACATTCGATATTGGGGTATTTATGTTCCAAATCCCAATAACATTGTTGGATTATTTCACCATATGGGTTTAATATCATTTGGGGGATGTTGATATTAGATTCGGGGCAGGCGGACCCTGCCCCTACCGTCCCTACGTGGGGAACGTTTTTGATTTCGCCGAATAAATGTTTATGGTTTTGGGTACATATTGTGATGAAATATAACCCTTCCTGTGAATAATCATATCCTTTCAAACGGATACTGTGACGATGGTGGATGTCTGGATTGTACTGTTTCATAGTCGATAGTTGTGTTATTGGTTGAATATGGCTCTAAAGATAAGAAAAAAACCGGATATCGAAATGATACCCGGCTTTTTGTGAAATAGATAATGTCTATTATTGTCTGTAGCTTGCTAATTCGTCAGCATTGAATTTCAAGATAAAGTTGCTGTGTTTTTCCACTTCCGCTTCGACATAATTCAGATATACGACAGCTGATTTGGCAAACATTTCAGGAGCTTTTGTCGCGTCTTGGATCAGCAGGTGAGCCATGATGCAGCCGGCTGCCATTTCATAGAGGCGACGGGCAACAAAGTCCTGCAATTCTTGGTTCTGAGCTTCCTTCACCTTGTTCATGCAGGCTTCGAACTTATTGGCCATTTCAACCAAGCGGGCTTTCAGCGGTTCCATTTCCGGAGAACACGGGATTGTCTCGAATTCGCGTATGGTAGCCAGATAAGAACCGTTGGTCACGTAACGGATGGCTGCAACTGTCTGCAACTGCGTCGTACCCTCATAGATGGAGGTGATGCGGGCATCTCGATAGATACGTTGACAAGCATATTCCAGCATGAAGCCTGAACCACCATGAATCTGGATACAGTCATATGCGTTCTGGTTGGCATATTCGGAGTTCATACCTTTTGCCAGCGGAGTAAAAGAGTCGGCCAGTTTGGCATATTTCTTCTGTTCCTGACGTTCTTCCGGAGTCAGCTTACGTTCACGGGCGATGTCGTCCAGCGCTTTGTAGATATCTACATAGCGAGAAGTCTGGTACAGCAGCGCGCGGCCGGCATCCAGCTTCGCTTTCATGATAGACAGCATGTCATAAACAGCCGGGAATTCGATAATGGCTTTGCCGAACTGTTTGCGTTCCTTTGCGTAAGCCAGTCCTTCGTTGTAGGCGGCCTGGCTCAGACCGACAGACTGTGCGGCGATACCCAGACGGGCACCATTCATCAGCGCCATTACATATTTGATCAAACCCAATTTGCGGTCCCCGCAAAGTTCGGCTTTCGCATTTTTGTAAACCAACTCGCAAGTAGGCGAACCGTGGATACCCAACTTGTTTTCAATACGGCGGACATCTACGCCACCTTGACGCTTGTCATAGATGAACATAGACAAGCCACGTCCGTCTTTCGTCCCTTCTTCCGAACGGGCCAGAACCAAATGAAGGTCGGCGTCTCCGTTGGTGATAAAACGTTTCACGCCGTTCAGCAACCAGCAATTTTCTTTTTCGTCGAAAGTTGCTTTCAGCATCACGGACTGCAAATCGGAGCCGGCATCCGGCTCTGTCAAGTCCATAGACATCGTTTCTCCGGCGCAGATACGCGGAATGAAACGGCTGTGCTGGTCTTCGTTTCCGAATTCATATAATGTTTCGATACAATCTTGCAACGACCAGATGTTTCCAAACCCGGCACCGGCTCCAGCCACGATTTCGGCACACATGGTGTACGGCGTGATCGGGAAGTTCAAACCACCGAAACGGCGCGGCATTGTCATACCGTTCAGGCCGGCTTTCACCATTGCATCCAGATTCTGCTTGGTCCCGGAAGCGTATTCCACACGTCCGTTTGCGCAGTGAGGACCTTCTTCGTCGACACCTTCGGCATTGGGGGCAATGATCTCACCTGTGATTTCACCTGTGATTTCAAGCACTTTGTCGAACGAGTCCATTGCATCGGCATAGTCTTGCGGTGCATAGTCGAACTCTTCTTTATCTCTGTAATTGCGTTCTTTCAGTTCGCAAATACGTTCCATCATCGGATTGTTCAAGTGATACTTGAGTTCCGGAATGTCTGTATAATAATTTGCCATCTCTTTACTTGCTGTTCTGTTTGTAATACTTAATCATCTTCGGAATCACTTCCTCAACGGTACCGTTGATTACGTAGTCGGCAATCGTGTTGATCGGAGCGTTCTCGTCGTTGTTGATAGAGATGATGATACCTGCATCCTGCATACCTGCGATGTGCTGGATTTGTCCGGAGATACCGCAAGCGATATATAATTTCGGACGAACCGTCACACCCGTCTGGCCGATCTGGCGGTCATGGTCACAGAAACCGGCATCAACGGCTGCACGGCTGGCGCCCACTTCGGCATGAAGTTCTTTCGCCAGTTCGAACAACATATCGAAACCTTCCTTGGAACCCATTCCGTAACCGCCGGCTACTACGATCGGAGCACCTTTCAGGTTGTGCTTGGCCTTTTCTACGTGGCGGTCGATGACTTTTACGACATAATCCGTTTCCGGAACATATTTGGCGACGTCATGTATTACCACTTCGCCTTTATAATCGGCGTCCAGGATTTCCTTTTTCATCACGCCTTCGCGAACTGTCGCCATCTGAGGACGGTGTTCCGGGTTGATGATCGTCGCCACGATGTTACCACCGAAAGCGGGGCGGATCTGGTATAACAGGTTCTCGTATGTTTTACCAGCTCTTTTGTCTTCATGCGAGCCGATTTCGAGGGATGTACAGTCGGCAGTCAGACCGCTTGTCAATGCAGAAGAAACACGGGGGCCTAAGTCGCGTCCGATAACCGTAGCTCCCATCAGGCAGATCTGCGGTTTTTCTTCTTTGAACAGATTGATTAAGACAGAAGAATGAGGAAGGGAAGTGTACGGGAACAGACCCGGAGCATCGAAAATATGCACCTTGTCCACACCATAAGGCATCACCTGCTTTTCAATCCCTTCCAGTCCGGAACCGGCAATGATGGCTTCAAGTTGGCAGTTCAACTGATTGGCTAACTTACGACCTTTGGTCAGCAGTTCGAGGCTTACATCGGCAACCGTCGTACCTTCAAGCTCACAATATACAAATACATTATTCATATTGTTCAATCTTTTTTACCGTATGTAATTGTCAATTACCCGATAGTGTGGTTAGCTAACAGTTCAACAATCAAATCTTCCACATCCTTGTCCGAGCCGGTCAGCGTCTTGCTTTCCTTAGCCTGGAATACGATGTTCTGGATGGCTTTCACCTTTGTCGGCGAACCGGACAAACCGCATTGTGCGAGATCTCCGTCTACATCGGCAACACTCCATTCCGGAATATTCAGGTACGGGCGTTTTTCATACAGTTCGGGGTATGACAGTGCCGATACGCCTTCCGGATGACAAGCGGGAGCGGGAGCTTTTTCCTGTGCGCCCAATGCCCGTTTGAATTTCATCACCAATTTGGCGTTACGCGGACGGCAGGGGGCAGCCGAACCATTGACCGTAATCACGATAGGCAACGGTCCTTCTACTGTTTCGACACCACCGTCGATATGCCGTTTCACTGTGATGCTGCGATTCTTTTCATCTACGTTTAGGATTTCTTCGGCATATGTGACCTGTGTCAATCCCAATTTTTCGGCAACTTGGGGACCAACCTGGGCCGTATCACCGTCGATGGCTTGGCGTCCTCCGATGATAATATCATAGTCACCTATCTTTTTGATCGCTGTGGCAAGCGCATAGGACGTTGCCAAAGTGTCGGCGCCGGCAAATGCACGGTCGGTCAGCAGATAACCACCGTCTGCTCCCCGGTATAAACCTTCACGAATAATTTCTGCTGCACGCCCCGGGCCCATTGTCAACAGAGTAACCGTAGTTCCCGGATAGGCGTCTTTCAAGCGGAGGGCTTGTTCTAATGCGTTCAGGTCTTCCGGGTTGAAGATTGCGGGGAGAGCGGCACGGTTGATAGTTCCGTCCTCTTTCATCGCATCCTTTCCCACATTGCGTGTGTCCGGAACCTGTTTCGCCAATACAATAATTTTTAAACTCATATTAATAGGAATATTAGATTTCTATATTGGATATTTGTTCGAATTAACCTTCTAAATATTGACTTGCAAAAGTAATCAAACATTCTTTATATCAAAGAACTTTCGTCTGGAATCTGCACACTTTAGGTTTTTTTGAGCATATCCTTTCGAATATCTTTTGTATTTTTGCATTTCGTTAGACCAATAAAAATATAATGAATAGTACCATGAATTTTAATCAGAAAACCACAAAGCCATTGATCATGCTTTGTATGACTGGATTTTTTGTCGCAGGCCTTCAGAATAAAGTATTGGCGGAAGAATTGGTTCGTACCGTGGAAGTCTCGAATGAATGGAAAACCGGCAAGCAGGATGAACCGGTAGTGCTTCGCCTGAGCGATATGAGTCCGTCTTTTCGTGTACGTTCGGCAACAGTCTGGGACGGAACGAAGGAAATACCTTCCCAGTTGGATGATTTGGATGGTGACCGTAAAGCGGATGAACTGGCTTTTGTTTTGGACGTTCCTGCCCAGTCGGTCAAGAAGCTGAAAGTTGTTCTCTCTTCCGAAAAGACAGACCGGACCTATCCTGCCCGTGTCTATGCCGAGATGTTGGTGAGCGATAAGAACGGCAAGCATGTCCCGATTTCATCTCTTACTATTCCGGGGACTAGTAACGTTTATAATCAGTTGCACCATCATGGTCCTGCTTTCGAATCGGATCAGGTAGCCTATCGTATTTATTTCGACAAGAAACAGACTGTCGATATTTACGGCAAGTTCAATAAGGGTTTCGAAATACGGGAGTCTCAATTTTATCCTACCGATGAACAGCTGGCGCGTGGTTTCGGAGATGATGTCCTGCTGGTAGGCAACAGTTGCGGCGTAGGAGCCTTGAAAGGATGGGATGGAAAGAAAGCGACCCATATCGAACCGGTTGCCAGTCTGACGGAAACTATACGGGCATACGGTCCGGTGCGAACTGTTACGGATATTGTTTCGACTGATTGGCAGTACCAAGGTTCGGAACTTCAGATGACGGTCCGTTATATTTTGTATGCCGGACATCGGGATTGCGAAGTTCAGGTGCATTTTGCCGAGCCGCTGAAAAATGAAGTGTTCAGTACGGGTGTTCTGAATATAAAAGGTTCTTCTTCTTTTTCCGATCATAAAGGTCTGGTGGCCTGTTGGGGTACAGATTGGCCTGTCAACGATACGGTCAAATATGCAAAGGAGACGGTCGGTGTTGCCACTTGCCTGCCTTCCGATCTGATAAAGAACGAAACGCAAGACGCTGCCAATTATCTATATGTGATAGGAGCGGAGGGATGGTCTTCTTTTACTTACCACATCACTTTTACATCGATGAAAGAAACTTTCGGTTATAAAACAAAAGAAGACTGGTTTGCCTTTGTCCAAAAATGGAAAAAGGAACTGCACCAGTCTTGTCAGGTCGAAGTCAAGTGATTGGATTGATATCTCCTATCTTGTATCCAGCCTTTTGACTACTTGCCCGTAGATGATAAGGGCGAATGCCGAAACCAGCGCGATTGCTCCGAAGTAGTACCAGATGTAATGGGCGTGGGCGCTTGCGGCTACCCATTCTTCGTGCGTACTGAACAGGGTCGGTTCAGGGCAATACTTGCTTAGCAGAAATCCGGACAGACCGAATCCTAAGATAGAAGAAAGGAAAGAGTGCAAATGGCTGAACCCCAGATAAAGCCCTTCTTCTCCTTTCGGAGCCTGCAAAGAGAAGTATTCGAGGAAGCGTGGAGAGATGAAAGTTTCGGCCAGACCTTGGAAAACGATGCCGACTACCATCATAAAGGCAACAGGGTGCATGCCCAGGATAGTCGAACTGCCGTCCAGCATATTTCCGGAAGCCATACATAAGGCCGATACCGGCATGATAAACATCCCGATAGTCATGGACATCAGTGCGGTTCTTTTCCGCATTAGTTGGGTAACCAGGTTGACTGTCAGTACTACCACCAACGGGTTGACATTCGCATACCACGAAGGAGAAGCCCCTTCGCCTGCCAGGCGGAGCACATATTTAGGCATTGTAGCATATAACTGGTGTTGCACCATCCAGAATCCCGTAATGATCAGGATCAGGATGATAAGACGTCCGTTGCAGCAGACTTTTATTAGTGCCTGCCAGATTTGGCTGAATGTTTTTCCTTCACCGCTATGCTGGCTGCTCTTGTAGAAGAACCAGATTGCGAGTAAAGCCAGAAATGTCATGGAAGCGGAGAAATAGTTCAGTGTGATGAGCCCCTCGTTTCCGAGAGCTTCGCGGAGTGGTTTGACAATCGTCTTGCCGGAGAAAGCCCCTATATTGACCATCGCGTAAAAGATGGAGAACCCTTTGGCGCGGGTTTCAGGAGTCGTCTCTTTGGCTACTGTACCGGAAATCACGCTTTTGATGAAAGCACCACCGCATACGATCAGGATCATGATCGGGATGATTCCATATTGCAGGTTGCTTTCCAACAGTCCGGTAAAAGTGGTGGTCGTTCCATATTGCACTAATCCGGCAGACTGTAGCCAAGTCGGATAGACGGCCAGTCCCAGATATCCGAAAGTGAGCAAGGAGAAAGCGATTAACATGGAGTTGCGGAAGCCGATCTTGTCGGCAAGAGCTCCGGCAAACGTGGGAAACAGGTAGAGGCAGGCGGAGAAGACACCGGCGATACCGGCTGCCTGAATGTCATTGAATCCGAGAATCCGGCTAAGATAGAGGGTGATTACGATGAAGACGCCGTAGTAGGCGGCACGTTCGAAGAGTTCAACGGTATTTGCTACCCAAAATGCTTTGCTGAATCTGATTTTCTCTTTAGTTGTAGTGTTCATTGAATTTATTGTTTGTTATTAAAAAAAATAACGCAAACGGCGGGGAAAGCAGATGAGAAAATAAGAGCTGCGTTTTCGTGCCGTTTGCGTTATACCGGTTTATATTAAATTTCGCATGCGCAAAGTGTCGGGATCAGGTTACGGTCGCCATACGCATTGTCTACGCGGGCTACGTTGATCCAGAACTTGCTGTCGTGCAACCATTCCAGCGGGAAGGCGGCTTTACTGCGTGGATACTCGTGTTTCCATTCGTCGGCTGTCACTTCGTATTCGGGATGAGGAGCATTCTTTAATACGTTATCTTCCTTCGAAGCCTTGCCTTCTTCCACTTCCTTGATTTCGTTCCAGATACATTCCAATACCTCGACGAAACGGTCCAGTTCGGCCTTGCTTTCACTTTCGGTCGGTTCGACCATCAAAGTGCCGTGAACAGGGAAGGAAAGAGTAGGAGCGTGGTAGCCGAAATCCATCAGACGCTTGGCGATATCGCCTTCATCAATGCCTGAACGTTCTTTTACCGTGCGGCATTCCAGGATTAGTTCGTGACCGACACGGCCTGTAGCACCTGTGTAAACGATTCCGTAAGTATCTTTGAATTTAGCCGCTAGATAATTCGCATTCAGGATTGCGGTCTTGGTGACCGTTTCCAATCCTTCTGTTCCCAACATGCGGATGTAAGCATATGTGATCGGCAGAATGCCCGCGCTACCGTAAGGTGCAGCGGAGACTGTGTTCAGGCCGTTACCCCATAATACCGGGTGTTGCGGTAGGAACGGAACGAGGTGTTCGGCAACGCAGATCGGACCGACACCAGGACCGCCTCCACCGTGAGGAGAAGAGAAGGTCTTATGCAGATTCAGGTGGCAGACGTCTGCACCGATAGTCCCCGGGTTAGTCAGACCGACCTGTGCGTTCATGTTGGCACCGTCCATATACAGCTGACCGCCGCAAGCGTGAACAATGTTGCACATTTCTTTGATGTCCACTTCGAAGATACCGTGGGTAGACGGATAGGTGATCATGCTGGCAGCCAAGTTGTCTTTGTTGGCTTCGGCTTTTGCCCGGAAATCTTCCAAATCGATATTACCCTTGTCGTCACATTTTACCGTAACAGTCGTGAAACCGCACTGGATCGCACTTGCCGGGTTTGTACCATGAGCGGAAGCCGGAAGCAGAACGATGTTGCGATGTCCTTGCCCGATGCTTTCCAGGTAAGCCCGGATTACGCGCAGACCTGTATATTCGCCGGCTGCTCCGGAATTAGGTTGAAGTGTACAGCCTTTGAATCCGGTGATCTCGCACAGGTAAGCCGATAAGTTTTCAATCAGTTCCGTGTAGCCTTCGACCTGGTCTTCCGGTGCATACGGGTGTATATTCATGAATTCCGGACGGCTGAGCGGAAGCATGGATGATGCCGGGTTCAGTTTCATTGTACAAGAACCCAAGGAGATCATGGACTGGGCTAGTGAAACATCCTTGCGTCCCAGGCGGGTGATGTAACGCATCAGCTCCGTTTCAGTATGATATTTTTTGAATACGTCTTCCTGCAGGAATTCGGAAGTACGGGTGAACTTAGGATCGAAATAAGTCTTTTCAGGAACGGCTTCTTGCAGCATGTAATCCTTTCCGGCTGCACCGGCGAAGATATACAGCAATACGCCGATATCGGTCGGACCGGTCGTTTCGTCCAAACTGATACCGATCTGTCCGGCCTCGAAGTAACGCAAGTTTACCTTGCATTCCAATGCGATCTCGCGGAGCGCATTGATGGATACTTGTTCCGGTAACTGGATTTTCAACGTGTCGAAGTAGTCTTTGTTCAATTGCTTGTAGCCCAGTTTTTCCAGTTCGCCAGCCAAGAAACCGGCAGAAGCGTGGATACGACCGGCAATGTTCTTCAGGCCTTCGGCACCGTGGTAAACGGCGTAGAAACCTGCCATCGTGGCCAGCAAGGCTTGGGCGGTACAAATATTGGAAGTTGCCTTTTCACGTTTGATATGCTGTTCGCGTGTTTGCAAAGCCAAGCGATAGGCCGCGTGTCCATAGGCATCTTTGGAAATGCCGATGATACGTCCGGGGATGGAACGCTTGTATTCGTCTTTCGTTGCGAAGAATGCAGCAGACGGGCCGCCGTAGAACATTGGGATACCGAAACGCTGGCTGCTCCCGAATACGACGTCTGCGCCCCATTCTCCCGGAGGAGTCAGCAGGACAAGGCTCATCAGGTCGGCAGCAACGGCGACACGTGCTCCACCGGCATTGGCACGCACGATGAATTCTTTATAATCTTCGATCAAACCGTCGGCATTCGGATACTGGACGATAGCCCCGAATACATCCGGTGTGAATTCAAATGTTTTGTAATCACCCACAACGACCTTGATGCCTTGCGGGATCATGCGAGTGTTGATAACGGCCAGTGTAGAGGCGAATACGTTTTCGTCGACAAACAACGTATTGGCTTCTGCCTTTACCTGTGCACGGCTACGGCTACCGTAGAACATGGTTGCCGCTTCGGCTGCTGCTGTCGCTTCGTCCAGCAGGGAACAGTTGGCCAGCGGAAGGCCGGTCAGTTCCGTGATAACAGTCTGGAAATTCAACAATGCTTCCAGACGTCCTTGTGAAACTTCTGCCTGGTACGGAGTGTAGGAAGTGTACCAAACCGGATTTTCAAATACGTTACGTTGGATAGGAGCCGGACATACTGTGTCATACCAACCCATTCCGATATAAGAAGTGAAGACTTCGTTTTTGGATGCCAACTCCGAGATGTGTTCTGCGAACTCACGTTCCGTCATGGGTTCGGGAAGGTTAAGCGGCTCTTTCAAACGGATGTCGGACGGGATGGTCTGATCGATCAGTTCGTCAACCGACTTGACGCCGATGGCTTGCAGCATGGAAGGAATGTCTTCTGCCGAGATACCAACGTGGCGGTTTACAAATTTATTTGTGTCCATAATATTGTGATTTATGATTTATGAATTAATTCTTAATTGTCAATTACAAATAGGGATTATTGAACTTCTCATCGATGACCCTTGTTTCCGGTCCATGCCCCGGATAGATTACTGTCTCGTCGGGAAGCGAAAGGAGTTTGTCGCGGATGGCGGCAACCAATACCTCCTGGTTTCCACCCCAAAGGTCGGTACGGCCGATACTTCCGGCAAACAGTGCATCGCCGACGATCGCAAAGCCGTTCTTTTTGTTATAGAAAGCGACGCTGCCGGGTGAATGTCCGGGAACTGTCAGCACTTGAAGTTCGGATGTGCCGAACTTGATGGTCTCGCCTCCTACGATATATTTTTCAACCGGGACATTCTCGACCTGCTGACGGAGTCCGAACAATTTGGCCTGCTCGTCCGGAGAGGGCAGTTTCTCGACATCCTGCTTGTTCGCTTCGGGTTTCAAACCGTATGTCTTATATATAAAACCGTTTCCGAATACGTGATCCACGTGCAGATGAGTACAGAGCAAATGCTTTAATGTCAACTTGTTTTCGAGGATAAAGTCGGTTAACTCCTTTTCCTCTTCCTTGCGACAGCAACCACAATCGATCAGTACGGCCTCGCGTGTATCATCATACAGCAGGAATGTGTTTTCCTGGAAATAATTGAACTCAAACGATTTTATTGTAATCATAACGGTACGTAAACAACTTTTTTAGTTTGGAAAAATTCTTCTTTAAAATGGTCACTCAGGTTGAGGCTGACAGCTTGCTTGTGGAATGGCAATATTTCATGCTGCAACTCTCCTCCTTTCAGACAAATCAAACCGTTAGGAAGTGCATTTTGTTGTTCCTTCTTTATATTCTTACGGGCGATTTTTACCAGATCGGCCAGCGGCATGACGGCACGGCTCACGACAAAGTCGAATAATTGTTTTTCCTCTTCGGCACGACAATGGCGGAAAGTGACGTTTTTCAAACCGATCGCTTCGGCTACGGCTTGTCCGACTTTGATCTTTTTCCCGATACTGTCTACTAAATGAAACCGTACTTCAGGAAGCAGGATAGCAAGTGGTATGCCGGGAAAACCTCCTCCCGTACCGATATCCATCACTGTTGATCCTTCTTTGAATTTCAGCATTTTCAGGATACCCAAAGAATGAAGCACGTGGTGCAGGTACAGGTTCTCTATATCTTTGCGTGAAATTACATTGATTTTGGAATTCCAGTCTGAGTATAAGTCGAACAGGGTATCTATCTGTAGCTTTTGCGCATCGGTCAGCGTTGGAAAGTAAGACTTTAGAACCCCCAATTGATAATTGACAATTGATAATTGGGGAGAGGATGTTGCGTTGTTATCCATAGATTATTATGTGTAGGATTTTATTGTATTTTAATTGTCAATTGTCCATTGTCAATTGATAAATCGGGCTGTCTTTCTTCAATAGATATTGGATTTCCGCATAGGGTAAGAATACATTTGTTTCTCTTACCACGTAAGCGGCGATTTCATATTCATTAAAGGTATATGTGATACCGTCTCCGTCGACCAGGAAATTACCGTTCGGAAAGATTTCTTCGACACTGAAGAAACCTATGTTTTCCAAGTCTTTCGGATTCTCTACCTTGTTTTGTTTGGCAATATGATCGATCAATATCTGTGCGAGACTGTCCTGGAAGTTCTCGATGAAAATATCTTCTTCCGTGATTGCATTGCCTGTTTTCAGGTTGATCACATGGTTGTTGTAGGCATGCGAACCGTGTGCGCCGCCTGTATAGTTTTCAAAACTTACGGTATAGCTCAGGATGTCATTCTGGTTGTAGACGATTTCATCCGACGACATTTCGAAATAAGAGAACCAGGCCCCGACCGGCAAATCGTCCTTCTTTTTCAACTCCGCCTTGAAATCAGCTTCCAGCTCTTTATAGTTGTTCAGATAATCTTCCGTGTACTTGGCGACCGCTTCTTCCGGAGGCAGGTTCTCGTAATTCTCGCCGAAATAGGAGAGGACGAAGTCATTTTGTATCTTTTTCAGGATCTCTTTATCGGAAAATTTGGTGGGATAGGTGAAGCTCAATTGCAGGTTACAATTGGGATTATCAGGATTATCCAGCAGATGATAGGTCTTATCCACCCGGATAGAATCGAATTTGATATCGTTATCGGCCGTTTGCTTTATGTTGGTATTGCAACCGGTTACGAACATTCCTAAAAAGAAAAGCGCTATCAGGCTTTTACTAATTTGTGTACTCATCGGAATCATAGATTTTAGATAATACTTTTAGATGCAAATGTAAGCTATTATCTTGTAATAAACGAATGGCTGGTTTCTTTTTTCAGCCTCGGAGGCATCAAAAGGGTGAGGAGATAGCAGTGCAGGTGTTGTTCCCTGCCTATGTAACGGTCGTTTCTTACCTATGGAACTACTGTTTCCTGCCCATGAAACGGGAGTGCCATGCCAGTGGAACTCTTGTGCCAATAAAATATAACAGGCTTGGCACTGCTTTCGTTTTGATTTTTTCATGTGGGGGTTTTTTTGTTATGTAAAAGGCGTATATTTGTTGCATATTAACTTTCAAATAATTGCATCTATGAGATACATCATTCTTCCGTTGTGTGCCTTGTGTGTAATGATTGTCTTTCAATCTTGCAAGCAGACCGTTTCGGAGAAGCAGGAAGAGATCAAGGTCTCGGAGTGTTTGAGGGAAAAGAACGAAGGTGTGTCGATGAGAATCCTGAAAAAGATGGAGTGTCTTTATGGCGATGATATTTCAGGCGGTAAGGCTTTTTCGGTTGATAGCAAGAGTTGCCCGGATTACATCGGCGGTGTTTATCTGGATGATTCCGGAAGGTTGGTTATTCAGATTAAGGGAGATTCGCTTGTTGTCCGCAAACGGTTGGAAAAAGAGTTGGGAATGGTTGATTTCATCATCGAACCGGGTTTGTGCTATACGCAGAAAGAATTGCTTCGGATCAATGACGAGTTGGTCAGGCGTTGGAGAGAATTGGAAGGGACTCCGGTCATGAAAAACGTACAAAGTGCTGGAGTCTGTATTCATGATATACAAATTGATTTGATGGTTAATACACCAGAGAAGCAACAAGAGTTTCGCGAGAAGGTCATGGATTCTCCTGCTTTTCGCTTTACAGGATCGAGGGAAGCTGTCTTAAATGATGAGGAAGGGGTGAATGACGTGGCCGGTGTTTCGATTCGGCCGGAATATACCGTCTATTCGACGGAGGCTGACAAGGTGAAATTCATTATATATAATCATAGCGGTGAGTTGCTGCATTGTGGTACCCGCTATGTCATCACTTATGAGGATGTTGATGGTACCTGGCGTGAATTGCCGATTAATAACATTTTTCTCGATACGGAGTATGGCGTAAGCAATGAAGAACGCTGGGAGTTCGTGGCCGATCTTTATCCGGATGTGCATCCTAATCGGGCAGGCCGATACCGTTTCTTCTATGATGTGAGTTTGGGAGATGTCGGGTTTGGAAGAAAAATCGGGATGATGACGGAGTTTTATCTTTCGGATAAGCCGGAGGAACTGGAACGTGCCGTCAAGACTCCTGTCCCCGAAGTTCTGCTAAAAGGAATGACCGAAAAGGAATATTATGAACGGGAGAAACGCAGATTGGAGGATCGATTGCGAACGGAAGTTTTCACTTTGCCGGACAAAATGCCGGATTTCCAGGGGAAAGGGGCGGAAGGCTTCATGGATTACATAACAAGTGTGATACCTGAGGGGTTGGATAAAGAAGGCCGGTCGGTTATTGCTTTCATCATTGAAAGGGATGGTTCGGTCAATGATGTTCGGGTTTTACGTTCCAGCGGAGATGAGCAGTTGGACACGGAGGCTTTGCGCATCATCAAAAGTTCCCCCAAATGGCTCCCAGGTGAGTATCGTAAACAGCCGGTTCGGGTACAATACATAGTTCCGGTGAATTTCAGGAAGTAAGAGAATCTGTAATTTTAAACGAAAATAAACGCTAATTAGGCAACCTTTTGAGAAAAAGGTTGCCTAATTCTATTTGTGAAACGAACAAATCCCCTATATTTGCAGAGTGTGTACGCGCACCTCTTTGAACCATGTAAAAAATAACAAGTAACAAATGGCTTATTCTAACTATTATGCGGCTTCCGGGCTTTTCCATGGATCTATGTCGTCGGTAATGGGAACGCAGTTCGACATCTTGATGGTCGGCAGTGATCCCCGTCTTCTTGGTACGGTCTGGGAAAAGGTCGAATCGGAAGTGCAGCGATTAGATAAAATGCTGAACCGGTTCGATCCGGAGAGTGAGGTTTCATTTGTTAACCGGGAAGCCGGGCACTACCCGGTGACGGTGGAGGAAGAGCTTTGGAATATATTGTTGAACTGCAAGCGTTACAATGAGCTGACGGAAGGATATTTTGATATAACTTTGCAGGGATTCGACCAGGTATTGCTGACGGAAGAAGATAAAAGCATTTTTTTCTTTTCTGAATCTTTACACATTGATCTCGGCGGGTACGGGAAAGGATATGCGCTTGCTAAAATACGGGAACTGTTGGAAGAAAACGGGATTGGTAAGGCGCTTGTCAATTTCGGAAATAGTTAGGTTCTGGCGGTCGGTACGCATCCGTGCGGCGAATATTGGCCGGTGGGTCTTGACAATCCGTTTACGAAAGAGCGGATTGCTGATTTGAAGTTGTGTGACAGTTCGCTATCGACATCGGGAAATATGCCTTCCCATCCGCGCCATATCGTGAACCCGCATACGGGAACATTCGTGGAGGATAAGAAAATGGTGTCGGTGGTGTCGAAAGATCCGGTGGTGGCGGAGATTCTGACAACTGCCTTTATGATCTGCGACGACGAGCGTGTTCCGGTAATCGCGTCTCAATTTGATATTTATGAAAAACATGTATATAAGTTATGAAAAATGATGAGAATTCAGTCAATTTAAGCCGGCGGGACTTCTTCAAGGAGTTGGGAATGATTGGTGGAGGCGGTGCACTGCTTTCCGCGTTTCCCTGGTTGCAGTCCTGTAGTGCCGACGATAAGGTGCAGATCGCAAAGGAGAAAGTGCGGATCGGATTTATCGGTACAGGTTCACGCGGACAATATCACTTGAACAACCTGAAGACGGTTCCGTATGCTGATGTGGTTGCCTTGTGTGATAATTATCCTCCTAATCTGAAAGCCGCTTCGGTTATCTATCCCCAGGCTAAGACGTATGATGATTACCGAAAGGTTTTGGAAGATAAGGATATACAGGCCGTTATGATCGCGACTCCGCTGTACGAACACGCGCATATAACGATAGATGCTTTGCACGCCGGAAAGCATGTCTTTTGCGAGAAATCGATGGCGATGACGTGTGCCGACTGTCTGGATATGTATAATGTGTTTAAAGAATCCGGTAAAGTGATGTTTATTGGCCAGCAGCGCTTATATGATCCGAAATATATAAAAGCGATGGAAATGGTTCATGCCGGCTTGTTGGGAGATATAAACTCGATACGGGCGTATTGGTTCCGTAATAACGACTGGCGCCGTCCCGTTCCTTCTCCCGATTTGGAACGTAAGATCAACTGGCGCTTATATAAGGAATATTCATGTGGCTTGGTAACGGAGTTGGCCACCCATCAGTTGCAGGTCGGAAACTGGGCGCTCCGGATGCTTCCTGAAAAGGTGGCCGGTATGGGGGATATCGTCTATTGGAAGGATGGCCGCGAAGTGTATGACAGCATCAATTTGATTTACCATTATCCGAACGGCGTGAAGATGACCTATGAGTCAATGATTGCCAACAAGTTTTATGGCCTTGAAGAAGAGATCATGGGAAGTAAGGGCACAATGGAACCGGAAAAAGGTAAATATTATTTTGAAGATGTCGAACCTGCTCCTGGTATCATGCAGTTGATCAATCAGATCGAACATAAGATCTTCGACAATGTTTCATTTGCCGGCCCGAGTTGGGTGCCTGAAACTGCATCGGTAAACAAGGGACATCTGATCATGGATAATGTCACAACGATCAGCGGACAGTCATCGGTAGGTGCTGCCGGCGACGGCTCTATCGAGTTGGTTACCGCTTTCTGTGAAGCGGCCATTACCGGAAAACCAGCTCCTAACTTGGTGGAAGAAGCTTACTATTCTTCTGTTTTGGGTTTGTTGGGTTTGCAGGCGATTGATGAAGGACGGGTGATTACTTTCCCGGATGAATATAAAATACCGTATCTAAATTTTGCATGATTATGAAAGAAATCGTATTATCTGTAAAGAGACAAAAAACGGAAATCAAGATATTCTGTGTCTGTATCGCGCTCGCCTATCTGATGAACATTATCTCTATCATCACATACGGTACAAGTTGGTCCGAGCTTTGGACACAATCGTTGTGGATGCTGCTCATCACGTGTGGCTTTTACGGGTTGTCGATTGTACTCCGTCTGTTGTATTACGGAGTGTGCCAGTTAAGAAAGTGATTGTTGCTTTTCTCTTGAAAGAGAAGTAACCAAAAGATTTTATATCGTTCTATTGCTTTTTCATCAGGAGGAAGTGATAGAACGATTTTTATATGTTTTTGATTGATTTCTTATCATGTTTTTCTGTCGGATTCCTTTCCTTTGTCCAATAAATCTGATAAGCATGAAAAAGACGATTTTACTTTTCTCAATTCTGTTGGCGTCGTGTGCAGGTAAACAGACGCAAGAGATTCGGACGATGGAACGTTTGTCCACAGCCTCTCGTAATGACTATTATGTAAGTAACCGGGCCCCGTTGCAACCATTGCAATTTATCAAGCTGCCCGCCGGAAGTATCGAGCCTGAAGGCTGGATACGTCGGCAAATCGAATTACAGAAGGACGGACTTTGCGGTCATTTGGGGGAGATTAGCGCTTGGCTGCAAAAAGGAAACAACGCCTGGTTGAAAAATGGAGGCGAATGGGGTTGGGAAGAAGTACCTTACTGGCTGCGTGGGTATGGTAATATGGCGTATGCCTTGAAAGACGAGGCTTTGTTGAAAGAAACGAAATTCTGGATAGAAGCCATTCTGGCCAGTCAGCGGGCGGATGGTAATTTTGGACCGGTGCATCTGAATAACGGCAAGCAGGATTTTTGGCCGAACATGATCGTCCTCTGGATCATGCAATCCTATCATGAATATACGAACGATAATCGGGTGATCGACTTCATGACCCGCTATTGTCACTATCTGCAAACGGTTTCCGATGACGCTTTCCTGTCAAGTTACTGGGAAAATAGCCGTGGAGGGGATAATCTTTGGAGCGTGGTCTGGCTATATAACCGTACGGGTGACGAGTCGCTTCTTCCGTTGGCCGAAAAGATTCACCGGAATACGGCAGACTGGACAAAATCGACTCAGCTTCCGAACTGGCACAATGTGAATGTCGCTCAGTGTTTCCGTGAACCTGCCACCTATTATCTGTTTACAAGAGACTCGGCGATGTTGGCTGCCAGCTATAATGTCCAGAGTTTGATACGCCGTGCTTTCGGCCAGGTTCCCGGTGGAATGTTCGGGGCGGACGAGAATGCTCGTATCGGATTTTTCGATCCTCGCCAGGGAACGGAGACTTGTGGTTTTGTGGAGCAGATGGCATCCGACGAGATCATGCTTCTGATCAGTGGCGATCCTTATTGGGCCGATCACCTCGAAGATGTCGCGTTCAATAGTTATCCGGCTTCTTTGATGCCTGATTACCGGGCACTTCGTTATCTGACTTGTCCGAATATGGCGATCAGCGATTCACGCAATCATCATCCGGGATTGGATAATTCCGGCCCGTTCTTGGCCATGAACCCGTTCAGCAGTCGTTGCTGCCAGCACAATCATGGTTTCGGCTGGCCCTATTATGTCGAACATTTGGTGTTGGCGACGCCGGACAACGGGGTAGCCGCCGTTTTATATAATTCTTGTAAGGCAAATGTAAAGGTGGGCGACGGAACGGAAATCACCTTACATGAACAGACGAATTATCCGTTTGAGGAAATGACACGTTTTACGGTCGGAACATCCGAAAATGTATCTTTCCCCTTCTATCTCCGCATCCCTGCTTGGTGTAAAAATGCTTCTGTCCTGATCAATGAGAAACCTCAGCAGACGAAGTTCGCTCCCGGAACATACGCTTGTATCGAACGGGAATGGAAAGATGGCGATGAGGTTGTCCTGAACCTTCCGATGGAATATGCCGTTCGCCAGTGGCAGGTAAATAAGAACAGTGTCAGTGTCGATTACGGTCCGCTTACCCTGTCTTTGAGAGTAGAGGAAGAATACAAGCAAATGCCCAGTACCGAAACCGCCGTTTGGGATTCCAAATGGCAGGAAGGAGCGGATGCTTCCGCATGGCCGACATTCGAGATTCTGCCTGCAAGCCCGTGGAATTATGCCTTGAGAGTCCAGTCACCTATCACGTTGCAACGTAGAAACTGGCCGTCGGACAACAATCCTTTCACTCTCTCTTCCGTCCCGATGGAATTTAAGGCTCAGGGACGTTTGGTGCCGGAGTGGAAAATTGACGAATACGGATTATGCGGAGTCCTTCCATACGAAAACGCTCGCAAGTCCAACCGCCTGGATGAAATCACCTTGGTCCCTATGGGAGCGGCAAGGTTGAGGATTTCTGCTTTCCCGGTGGCTGAGTGATAATACACTGCCTTACTTCGTTCCCGCCTGTTTCAGATACTCCGACGGTGTCTTCCCGTACTGCTTCTGGAAGCAGGTGGAGAAGTAGGCAGGTGACGAAAAGCCGACTTGGAAAGCGATCTCGCTGATGCGGTTCTCTCCGTTCTGCATTAGCAGGATCGCTTTCTTTAAGCGGGCGATGCGGATGAAGTCGTTAGGAGAGAGACCGGACAAGCCTTTGACCTTGCGGTAGAGACTGGAAGTGCTCATTCCCATCGTATCGGCAAGCATCTCAACGGAGAGGGCTTCATTGCTGAGGTTCTCTTCCAAGTAATCGTTCAGTTTGTGAAGAAAAATATCATCCACCTGTGAAACAGCAAGAGAGGCTACTGGGGTGAACGGTTTCTCCAAATAAGTTTTGTTCAGTAGCTCACGGCTTTTCAAAAGGTTACTAACCTGGGCCGTCAGTAGTTCGATGGAGAAAGGTTTCTCCATATAGGCATCGGCTCCTGTGTTCAGTCCCTTCAGGCGTGACTGCAGGTTGTGTTGTGCCGTCAGCAGGATAAATGGGATATGGCTGACATTGACGTCGTTTTTCACTTCGTTGCAAAGTTCGAAGCCGTCCATGATCGGCATCATGACATCGCTGATGATCAGGTTGACCGTATTCTTACGAACCAGATCGAGAGCTACTTTCCCGTTTTCAGCTTCTACTACTTGATACATTTCCGCCAGTTCGCGAGCGATGAAATGGCGCATATCATCCTGGTCCTCGACAATCAAGATCACCGATTTGCCGGTTTCGGTCAACGTGACCATTTCCACTTTCTCTTTCTCGTTTCCGGCAGTGATCCGGTAACTGTCTTCCTGTTGTTCCGGCAGCTTTAGGACAAACTGGTTCAAGCCGTCCGGTGTTTGCCGATAGAACAGTCTGCCACGGTGGAATTCAGCCAAAGAATGGGCTAGCGATAAACCGATACCGCTTCCCTGTCGGTTTTCTGTTTCTTTGAGGCGATAGAACGGATTGAATATGTTTTCGGTTTCACTGTCGGGTATCAGATGTCCGTCATTGGTGACGAGTAGGGTGAACATGCGTTCTTCGCCCGAAGGAGGGAGCAGTTCGAGCGATATCCGGCTGTCCGAGTACTTCAGCGCGTTGCTGACTAAGTTGCTGACGATCTTGGAGAATGCCTCCCTGTCTAAACTGGCTTCGAAAGGCAGCTCCGGAAGTTTGACTGTAAAATGCTTGTTTCCTTGTTCGAAAGCCGGGCGGAACGGATGCAGGATCGTTTCCAGCCAGAGAACGACATCGGTCGTGACATAATTCAGCTTGAACCCTCGGCTTTCCGTCTTGCGGAAGTCCAATAACTGGTTGCTGAGGTCTAACAGCCGTCCGGTGTTTTTCTCGATGATCCGTAAGTTCTCCTGTGTGGCGGGCGTTCCATCTCCCGAACGAAGGATCTTTTCTAACGGGGCCTTTATCAATGTGAGCGGTGTCCGTATTTCATGTGTGATAAAGGTGAAGAACTGTATCTTTGCATCGTAAAGTTCTTTCTCCTTTTTGGTTTCGAATATTTCACGGTTGATGCGGTGCTTCTCTTCCAGTTTGGCTTTTTTGTAGTAATACCAAAGTACGATCAAGAGGCATACGGTCAGGAAATAAATAAGATATGCCCATCCGGTAGCCCAGAACGGAGGCAAGATCGGCGGTGTTACCGTAATTCGGAGAGTCGTCTCGTTATCCTGCCAAACCCCGCTGCTGTTGGTCGATTTTACCCGGAAAACATAATCTCCGGGTGACAGGTTTGCAAAGGTCACGTCTTTATTCTGCTTCATATAGATCCAGTCCTTGTCACTTCCGTCCAAGCGATAGGCATACTGGATCGCATCCGGCGAGGTGTAGCTCAATGCCACATACGAAAGGGTAAAGGTGGAACGGTTATGTGGGAGTTTCAATTCTCCGCTTTCCAAAATCCGGTTGACATTATATTTAGGGGCGCCGATACGGTCGTCCTGAACATCTATGCGGGTGATACATACCGATGGAGAATAAACATCCTCTTTAAAATCACGCGGATTAAAGGCGATCATTCCGTTGATCGTTCCCATATACATGGTCCCGTCCGGCATCTTGTAAGCGGAACAATAGTTGAATTGCGCTTCGGGTAGGCCATCCGTGTATGAGAAAGTCTTCATCACGTATGTTTCGGGGTTAAAACGAACCAGCCCGTTGGCCGTTGCAATCCAGAAAAAATGTTCGTCATCTTCCAGGATGCGGTGTACGATATTGCTGGGCAGTCCGTTTTCAACCGTGATGCGATTGAATGAATCGGATATCTCGTTGTAGAGGGAGAAACCATAGACGGTCGCCACCCAAATTCTGTTTTTCGAGTCTTCGAATATGGAAGTCACGTTGTTGTCGCCGATAGTCTGCGACCGCTCACGGTTGGATGTATAATGCGCGAACTTCTTTTCGGTTTTGGAGTAGCGGTAAGCTCCGGAGGTGGTTGCCACCCAGATATCCCCTTTGCTGTCTTTGTAGATTTGACGTACCATCGACTTGATCTCTGTTCCCCAAGGGATGAAACATTCTTCTTTTTTACGGAAGAGGACAAGCCCTTCGGAGGTTCCGATCAGGATTTCGTCTTCGGAGAGTTTGCAAAAGCAGAGTATGAAGTCTGACGGTAGCAGGTTATCGGTATTACTCCGGGTATATCGTTTGATGATTTTCCCGGAAGGAATGTCCAACAGATCGATTCCGGTGTTGAAAGTTCCTACCCACAACCGGCTGTCGTCGGCAAGTAGGCCGTGGATATTGGTTGCCGAAAGTGGATGGGCGGGGTTGGTACGGGAGAAGTTCGTGATCTCGCCGGTAGCCGGGCTATAGCGGTTGATCCCGTTATCTTCCGTTCCTAACCAAAGGTTGCCGTACTGGTCCGGACAGATTTCACGTACGGCATTTCCCGGCATTCCCGGATGGGTTTTCCCTCCGATAAAATATTTAAACGGGATATATTCTTTGGACAGATAGTTGATTCCACCGAAAAAGGTGGTAACCCATATTCCTCCTTCACGGTCTTTTGTGATTGAATAGACCGCATTGTCGGAAATCGTATATTCGTTTGTCAGAGATTTTTGCAGGTGCGTAATACTCCGGTCTGTCATATTCAAGATATAGACACCGGATTCGGATGCGATCCAGTAAGTATTCTCATTGCACTGCTTGATGTCGCGAACTTGTATGTCCGGGATGATCGTTTCCGTGTTCCGACTGTTCCGATCGTAAAATTTGAGTCCCGCCCGGTCTGTTCCGACCAGTATTCCCCAGTCCGGCACGAGACAAAGCCTGGTGAGGCTGATCGGATTTCCTTTTTCCTTTTCTGTCAGTACTGGGATGCGGACGAATTTGTCTGCCTCCGGTTTGTAGAAAAACAGGTCGCTACGTCCGGCGAGGATCGGCTCGTTCTCTTCGTCCATCGTGATGTCTATCAAGCTTATCTGTTCCCCTTCGGGATAGAAATGCGGACTGCTTTCGCCTGAAAGGGCATAACGGGCAATCCGGTTGTAGCTCATCAGCCACAAATTCCCCTTTTTATCTTCCCTGATTTGCTGGAAATATTCCGGGGTATTATTGCTGTCGGAAAAGGTCAAGGGGTGAAATGCATCTGTTTGATAGTCGTAGTAACAGGTGTGGGAGTAAGTGCAGACCCATATCCTACCGGTCGAATCTTCGAAAAGACTGATGATCCTATCGTTCGGCAGGCTTTCCGGATCGTACGAATTGTAACGGTAAATCCGGAACTGATGTCCGTCGAAACGGTTCAATCCGTCGTCTGTCCCGAACCACATGAATCCTTTTTTATCCTGTAGGGCACAATAAACCGTGTTGTGCGACAATCCCTGTTTGTTGGTATAGTGGCGGAAATACAAATCGTGTGCCTTGCCGGAGTAGGGAAGGAGTAGCAAAAGTAAGTTTATTATGGTAGTTAAGAGTAGTCTCATACAAAGTTGTTATTCTTCTGTTGTGTGCTGCAAAAGTAAGTAAAAAAACGCTATTTAAGAGGTCTTTGTATGATTTTGATTGATATTTGAAAGCTTCTGATTGATCCTTGAAAGAGGTTTTAAAGGTCTGGAAATATCTTTGCATTCAGATTTCAGACAAAGGAAATTTAAGTTCTTATGAATGTTGTGTTTTATTATATATATGAAAGAATGAAGAGAACCTCTCTGATACTATTGGTTTGCTGCCTTTGGATACTGAACGTATCCTGCGGTTCAGGGAATTTGTTTCAGCCGGATAAGAAGAATGCCCTGCGTGCTCCTTCTTATCCACTGATAACGATTGATCCTTACACCAGTATCTGGTCGTTTACAGATCAGCTGAACGAGGATGCGACCCGTCATTGGACCGGAAAGGAGCAGGGACTGTTAGGTGTCATCGAAGTGGATGGGGTTTCTTATCGTTTTATGGGAAAAGAAGCACCGGAGGAGGGAACTCCGGTGCGTTTTGAAAAGGCTGCGGTTCAACAGTCGGTGAATGTTCTTCCGACACAAACCTATTATACATTCGAATGTGGTCCGGTTTGTCTGGATCTCATTTTTACGTCTCCTCTTTTGTTGAATGACTTGGATCGTATGTCCACGCCTGTTAATTATATCTCCTGGCAGGTTCGTGCTACGGATGGAAAAACGCATGAAACTCGTCTGACGGTCGAGGCTTCTCCTTCTTTAGCCGTTCATTCAGACGATCAGGCTGTGACAGTGGCCTTTGAAGAGGAAAATGGTATTTCATATGTAAAAGCAGGAACCGTCGAGCAGTCCGTGCTGGCACGTAAAGGAGATGATGTCCGTATCGATTGGGGATACTTCTACCTGGCTGCCCGAACGGAAAAACAGACGGAGATGAAAGTGAGTGACCGGCAACAACTTGTTTACAGCCGTGATATGGGGACGGTGTCTAATTCTCCCCAATCCGGTTTCCTGATGGTCGGGTATGATGATTTGTATTCGATCCAATATTTTAAAGATAACCGTATGGGGTATTGGAAGCATAACGGAAAGAAAAACATCCGGCAGGCTTTCGAAGGATCGGCTGAAGAATATCGTTCGGTTATGGATCGCTGCCGTCATTTCGACACTCGCCTGATGGAAGATGCGGAAGAAGCCGGAGGGAAGGAATATGCGGACCTTTGTGCCGTCGCTTACCGCCAGGCGGTAGCAGCCCACAAACTTATAGAAGATAAAGATGGGAACCTGTTGTTCCTTTCCAAAGAAAATTTCAGTAATGGTTCGATCGGTACGGTCGATGTGACGTATCCGTCTGCCCCCTTGTTCTTACTTTATAACCCGGAGCTACTCAAAGGAATGTTGAATCCGATTTTCCATTATAGCGAAAGCGGACAATGGAACAAGCCTTTTGCTGCCCATGACGTCGGAACTTACCCGCATGCCAACGGGCAAACGTATCCGTTCGATATGCCGGTCGAAGAATGTGGGAATATGTTGATTCTGACCACTGCCATCGCTTTGCGTGAAGGTAACGCGGATTATGCCCGTGAACATTGGAAGACATTGGGTGTTTGGGCCAATTATTTGTTGAAAGAAGGACTTGATCCTGAAAACCAGTTGTGTACGGATGATTTTGCCGGACATTTGGCTCATAATGCCAACCTTTCGATAAAAGCGATCATGGGTATTGCCGGATACGGAAAGTTAGCAGAGATGTTGGGAGATAAGGAACAGGCGGTCCGGTATGTTTCCGCCGCTCGCGAGATGGCGGAGAAATGGGAACGGATGGCTGACGATGGAGATCATTTCCGGTTGACATTCGACCGGGAAAACACTTGGAGCCAAAAGTACAATCTGGTTTGGGATAAGGTTTTGGGTTTGCATATCTTCCCGGACAGGATTGCCCGGAAGGAGGTCGCTTTCTATTTGAGCCGGCAACAACCGTTCGGTCTTCCTCTTGATAGTCGCAAGACTTACACTAAGATAGATTGGATATTATGGACGGCTTGTCTGGCTGATACACAGGAGGATTTCTCCCGCTTGTTATCGCCCGCTTATAAATATGTGAATGAAACTGAACCTCGGGTGCCCTTGACCGATTGGTACGAGGCTACCGATGGCCGGTCCATCAACATGCGTGCCCGTTCGGTGGTAGGCGGCTTTTTTATGAAGATGCTGGAAAAGCAGATGTATAAACCCTCTTCTCGCCCTGAACCGATGGAAGAACCGGTTACGCAGGCTAAAAGCACTTACCGGAATCCAGTGATCGATTACAGCTTGCCTGATCCGACTGTCATCAAAGCGGATGATGGCTATTTCTACCTGTATGCAACCGAAGATATCCGCAACACGCCGATCCACCGTTCACGCAACTTGGTGGACTGGGAGGAGATCGGGACGGCTTTCACGGAAGAAACACGTCCGACCTTCGAGCCAAAAGGCGGCTTATGGGCTCCGGATATCAATTATATTGACGGACGGTATGTGCTGTATTATTCTATGTCTGTCTGGGGAGGCGAATGGACCTGTGGGATCGGCGCCGCCGTTTCCGATAAACCGGAAGGACCATTCATTGACAAGGGACCGTTGTTCCGAAGCAAGACAATTCAAGTTCAAAATTCTATAGACCAATTTTTCATGGAAGATAACGGGAAAAAATACCTGTTTTGGGGTAGTTTCCGCGGTATCTATGGGATAGAGCTGTCGGGAGACGGCCTATCTGTTTGGGACGGAGCCAAAAAAAGACAGGTTGCCGGAACCGCCTACGAAGGTACTTACATCCATAAAAGGGGCGATTATTATTATCTGTTTGCCTCGATAGGGAGTTGTTGTGAGGGATTGAAAAGTACCTATACTACAGTTGTAGGCCGTTCTGACAGCCTGTTCGGCCCGTACACCGACAAACAGGGACGACCGATGATGGAAAATCATCACGAGATCCTGATTCATGGAAATGAGGCGTTTGCTGGTACGGGGCATAACTCGGAAATCGTTACGGACGATCGTGGAAACGATTGGGTTCTCTATCATGCTGTGAGTCGGGAGCATCCTACCGGACGTGTCCTGATGTTGGACCGGATTCGTTGGAAAGATGGCTGGCCGGAAGTCGAAGGGGCGAGTCCTTCTCTGGAAGCGGAAGCACCGGAGTTTATTAATTGAAAGTTGAAGATTGAAAGTGAAAATCAATTACAAATCATAAATCATAAATCATGAAAAAGACCTTATTAGCATGTTGTGCATTGGCACTGACCTTGAGCGCACAGGCTCAATGGAAACCGGTAGGAGATAAGATCAAGACACCGTGGGCGGAACAAGTGAATCCGGCGAATGTCCTTCCCGAATATCCCCGTCCTCAATTGGAACGTGGCGATTGGCAAAATCTGAATGGTGAATGGGAATATGCCATCAAACCGGCTGGCGATGTAGAGCCGACAACATTCGATGGCAAGATTTTGGTTCCTTTTGCTGTCGAATCCTCTCTTTCCGGCGTACAGAAAGAAGTTGGCGAAAACAACGAATTGTGGTATAAACGTACTTTTTCCGTTCCTTCAGCCTGGAAAAACAAGGATATCGTATTGAATTTCGGTGCGGTGGATTGGAAAGCGGATGTGTTTGTAAACGACATCCTGATCGGTTCTCATAAAGGTGGTTTCACACCGTTCTCCTTCAATATCACTCCGTATCTGACAGGAAAGAGTAATCAGAAACTGGTTGTTCGCGTATGGGACCCGAGCGATAAGGGATATCAACCGCGTGGTAAGCAGACTTCCCGTCCGGAAGGCATCTGGTACACGCCTGTAACCGGTATCTGGCAGACGGTATGGCTGGAACCGGTAGCTGCTGCCCATGTGACTTCTGTAAAGTCTATTCCCAATATCGACAATAATACATTGAGTGTGACGGTCGGAACTTCCTGCGACTGCAATTCTGGTATTGTAACCGTGAAGTTGTTGGACAAAGGTCAGGTTGTGGCTTCCGCAAAAGGTGTTCAGGGTGAAGAATTGCGCTTGTCTGTGCAGAACCCGACACTCTGGAGCCCGTCCAATCCCTATCTGTATGATATGACGGTTTCTTTGTCGAAAGACGGAAAAGTGTTGGATGAAGTAAAATCATATACGGCTTTCCGTAAGATTTCTTCCAAACGTGATGCTGCCGGCATTATGCGTATGCAGTTGAACAATCAGGACTTATTCCAGTTCGGCCCGCTGGACCAGGGATGGTGGCCTGACGGACTTTATACGGCTCCGACAGACGAAGCATTGCTGTTCGACATCAAGAAAACGAAAGACTGGGGCTTCAATATGATCCGTAAGCACGTGAAAGTGGAACCGGCACGCTGGTATTATCATTGCGATAAGGAAGGTATTCTGGTATGGCAGGATATGCCGAGTGGAGATCATGGCTCTTACATTTGGGATCACCACGTGTATAACGGTGGAAAAGACAATGAACGTACGCCTGAATCCAAGGCCAACTATTACCGCGAATGGAAAGAGATCATGGATCTTTGCGTATCCAATCCTTCTGTAGTTGTTTGGGTGCCTTTCAACGAAGCATGGGGACAGTTTGAAACGGAAAAAGCGGCTGAATGGACAAAAACTTATGATCCTTCCCGCTTGGTGAACCCGGCAAGCGGCGGTAACCATCGTCCTTGCGGTGATATCCTGGATTTGCATAATTATCCGGCTCCCGATATGTTCCTGTTCGATCCGAAACGTGTGAATGTGTTGGGTGAATACGGCGGAATCGGTCTTCCGGTGGAAAATCACTTGTGGTGGAACAAACGTAACTGGGGGTATGTGCAGTTTAAGAACAGCGACGAAGTGACGGCTGAATATGTCAAATATGCCAATATCCTGAAAGATTATGTGAAACGTGGCTTCTCTGCTGCTGTCTATACGCAGACTACTGATGTGGAAGGTGAAGTAAACGGTTTGATGACATACGACCGCAAAGTGATCAAGATCAACGAAGCTGCCGTAAAGAACGCTAATCAGTCGGTTATTAACGAATTAAAGTAAAAGCATGAAACGGATTAGCATAGCTTTTTTATCTCTTTTTCTGTGCGTGGCCTCTATCTGGTCCATACCGCGTCCCGAATATCCCCGTCCGCAGTTCGAGCGGACGGGTTGGGTCAACCTGAATGGAGAATGGACCTGCTCGTTTGATTTCGGCGGTTCAGGGATGGAACGCGAGTTCTATAAATCGAACGGCTTTGACAAGAAAATCACTGTGCCTTTCTGCCCGGAAAGTAAGTTGTCCGGCATAGGATATACAGACTTCATCAATCATTTCTGGTATCAGCGTCCGATCACGATCCCGCAGGAATGGAGCGGAAAGAACATTCTGCTTAATTTCGGTGCGGTCTACTATAAATCGGAAGTCTATATCGACGGCGTTTTGGCCAACCGCCATTTCGGTGGTACCTCTTCGTTTGCTGTGGATATTACTTCTTTAGTAAAGCCGGGCCAGACACATAGTTTGGTCGTTTATGTTGAAAGTAACGTGCGCGGAGCCAAGCAAGCAGCCGGCAAACAAAATCTGCAATACGCTTCTTATGGTTGCAACTATACCCGAACGACCGGTATATGGCAGACGGTCTGGATGGAAGCTGTCCATCCGGAAGGATTGCAATCAGTTCAGGTATTGCCTGATATCGACCAGCAGCAATTGGTTGTCCGTCCTCGTTTCTATAAAGAAGCAGGAGGAAAATTGCAGGTGACACTGAAAGACAATGGTAAGGTTGTTGCCAGTCGGACGGTTTCGGCAAGTTCTCTGTCTTCCGTTGTTCTTCCGGTTAAGAAGATGAAGACCTGGAGTCCGGAAAGTCCTTTCCTTTACGATCTGGAGTACAAGGTTTTGGATAAGAATGGAAATATAATTGATGAGGTCAATGGTTATACCGGTATGCGCAAGGTGCATATCGAAGGCAATAAGATTTATCTGAACAATAAGCCTTACTACCAGCGTCTGGTGCTCGACCAAGGTTTCTATCCTGACGGTATCTGGACGGCTCCGAGTGACGAGGCATTGAAACGGGATATCGAATTGTCTATGGAGGCAGGTTTCAATGGTGCCCGCTTGCATCAGAAGGTTTTCGAAGAACGTTTCTATTATTGGGCGGATAAGATGGGTTATCTGACTTGGGGGGAAGCTTCCAGCTGGGGGATGGATTGTAACGATACGGAAACGGCTCGTAATTTCATTACCGAATGGAGTGAAATTGTGCAGCGCGACCGTAACCATCCGTCACTCCTGATCTGGACGCCGACCAACGAGGAGTTCTGGCCGGACCGTGTACAGTATCCGCGCCTGATGCACGACCTCTATAATCTGACGAAAATGATCGACCCGACCCGTCCTTTCCACGGGGCAAGCGGTGGAACGCATATTGCAACCGATATCTGGACCGTTCATAATTATGAACAGGATCCTGCCAAGTTGAAAGAAAAGCTGTATAACGGCGGTAAGTTGATGGAAGCCCCGAAATGGGAAATTCATCTGAATCCGATGAATATCGGTTATAATGGTCTTAAATATACAGACCAGTATGCTTTCCCGGAATACAAGAAGGATATGCCTTATTTGATCGACGAGTTCGGCGGTATCAAATGGAATCCGGCACAGCAGACGGAAAGCGCCCAGAATACCTCATGGGGATATGGCGAAGCTCCCCGTTCGTTGGAAGAGTTCTATGCTCGTTTGGAAGGCCAGGTGGATGCGGTTTTGTCTCTTTCGAACGATATTTGGGGATATTGTTATACGCAGTTGACGGATGTGGAACAGGAGCAAAACGGTATTTACTATTATGACCGTACACCTAAGTTCGACATGAAACGTATCCACGCTATTTTCAGTAAGACACCAGAATCAAAATAATAACGGACTAAAAATCAATTAAGGGGGAGCAGAGAATATCTTTGCCTCCCCCTTATTTTATTAATTATTTCTTCAACCATATTTTTATCCGCTTATTCATAGGCTTTTCAAAATAGTAGTAGGAAAGCGAGCTAAGCAGGACGATGATGCCGAATAGAACCGGAACAGCAATATACCACGCTATATGGAAACTGCTTCCTTTCTGCCATTCCGAATAGGTAAGCAGAACAAAAAGATGAATCAGATAAAAACTGTAACTAATCTCTCCGCCTATTATTAAAAAGCGGTTGGACAGGAGACGCGAAACGTAGCCTTTTTGCAATGAGAAACTGATCAGGATCACGGCTACCGGCAACCAATAGTAACAGGAGTACCGATATACTTTAGGTATTTCAATCGCATAGAAATAAAAGGCGAGGAATAAGACTATGGAGGCTATTTCGATGATGGTCCCTTGAGGCAAAGAAATGTTCTTGTCTTTTAGCCGGTCATATAGCTGGAATAAAAGCATACCGGCGATGAAGTCCGGAAGCCGGGTAATCGGATTCACGTACCAATATCCTTTGATGTCGTTTTCCGGAGTAAAATACATGCCGGTCACGACCAGGATGGCTGCAACTATAAAAATGCAGAGCAGACGTTTGTAATTCTTGGTTAGCGGTATAAAAAAAGGGAAACAGAAGTAAAAAAGCTGCTCGCAACATAGACTCCAGGAAGGGCTGTTGAAGGAGAAGAAATAATCGGCTTGAGGTATGTAACCGTTTGTTAGAGTAAGCGAAGCAAAAAAGTGCTTGAGCCACTCTGTTGTTCCTGAAGCTACCACATAATTCCCTAATACAGCGGCAACCAATAGTGTCAACCAATGCAACGGATAGACGCGTGCTATGCGTGCCACCCAAAAAGTTCGTTTGCTGATCTTACTTTCGCTTAACTTTTTTTGATAATTGTAGGCGATGATGAAACCGCTCAGTACAAAAAAGAAGCTGACACCGACAAATCCTTCTTTGAAGAAATGGGTGTTGAAAAAGCTGTCTATTACGTAGCAGTGTGCACTGAAAACCATTATGGCGAATATAAACCGTAGTGATGTTAATGTGTCGATCATGGCTTTGTTTTTTGTCCGGTCGTAAAGATCGGAATTTAATTTGGATAAAAATTTATGGAGAGGCACTAAAAACTGTATAAGGCAGGCGATAAAAATATATTTTCTTCAAATATAGCGATAATGAAACAAAGTACAATTTACTATCAGACAAAAAGTAGTCAACTAAAATTATTAAGCTACAGTGAAAATAAATTTTCTTACGGGTGAAACTTTATTTTCACTTGCAGGAAAATTTATTTTCACCCAAAAGTAAATGCTGAAACAAAAGTTTCAACCAGTTTTTTCTCTGAAACTTTTTTGCATTTCAATTTTATTGAATTATAAATTCAGTAATCGCTGGCACTGATTACTGAATAAATGCAGGGGTAAACAAGATTTGTCCCCTGTCTGTTATCTTTTAGATTGCCGGCAGAGCCATATTGTTTAAATCAATTATAATCTGTAACTTTGCCGGATAAACAGAATTTGTAATGAAATATAATACAGAAGAAAAGAAATTGGTTATGCCCGAATATGGACGCAATATACAGAATATGGTGGACTATTGCATTACTATTCAGGACCGGGAAGAACGTAAACGCTGCGCAAACACGATAATCAACATCATGGGAAATATGTTTCCCCATCTACGTGATGTAAACGACTTCAAGCATATTCTTTGGGATCACCTGGCTATTATGGCCGACTTCAAACTGGATATCGATTATCCGTACGAGATCGTAAAGAAAGAAGACCTTTACTCACGTCCTCCGCGTATACCTTATAATAATTCGCGTATACGCTATCGCCATTACGGCAAGACGCTTGAGAAAATGATCCAGAAAGCAACCGAATTCGAACCGGGGATGGAAAAGGATCTGCTGATCAAATTGCTGGCTACCCAGATGAAGAAATCGTTCCTGACCTGGAACAAAGAGTCCGTAGATGACCGGAAGATTTTCAAGGACCTCGATGAATTGTCGGAAGGCCGGATCATTTTGGATGAAGAGGTGCATAAACTGGCGGAAAGCCGTGATATACTCGCTCGCAACAATACGAACAACAAGAAAAATTATTCACGTAAAGGCCGATGAGTTCATTTGTCATAGAAGGCGGTTACCGGTTGGCCGGTGAGATTGTACCGCAGGGCGCAAAGAATGAAGCCTTGCAGGTCATTTGTGCAACATTGCTTACGCCGGAAAAAGTGACAATCCATAATGTACCGGATATACTGGATGTGAATAACCTGATACAACTCTTGCGCGATATGCAGGTGAAGGTGGAACATCCGGCGGCCAATACCTATACATTCCAAGCCGATGCTGTCGACTTGAACTATCTTGAGACGGACGAGTTCTTGCGTAAAAGCGGTTCCCTGCGCGGTTCGGTGATGATTGTCGGCCCTCTGGTCGCCCGTTTTGGCAAGGCACTGATCCCGAAACCGGGAGGCGATAAGATCGGACGCCGTCGTCTGGACACTCACTTTGTCGGTATTCAGAAGCTGGGGGCTTGCTTCAGTTATGATCCCGACCGCCAGCTCTACGAAATAGAGGCGAAGAAGTTGAAAGGAGCCTATATGCTGCTCGATGAAGCTTCGGTTACCGGTACGGCCAATATCCTGATGGCGGCTGTGCTTGCGGAAGGAAAAACAACGATTTATAATGCTGCCTGTGAACCTTATCTGCAACAACTTTCTTCCATGCTGAACCGTATGGGAGCCCGTATTTCGGGTGTCGGTTCCAATTTGCTGACAATAGAAGGGGTTGAGGCGTTGGGTGGCACTACACATACGATCCTGCCGGATATGATCGAGGTCGGCAGTTTTATCGGAATGGCCGCTATGACCGGTTCCGACATTACGATCAAAAATACAGGCTATGATATGTTAGGGATTATTCCCGATTCATTCCGTCGCCTGGGAATTACAGTCGAACAGATCGGTGACGATATCCATGTCCCGACACACGAATCCTATCAGATCGAGACGTTTATCGACGGCTCTATCATGACGATTGCCGATGCTCCCTGGCCGGGACTGACGCCGGACTTGCTGAGTGTCTTCTTAGTTGTGGCGACGCAGGCTGTCGGCAGTGTGCTGATCCATCAGAAGATGTTCGAAAGCCGCCTCTTTTTTGTCGACAAACTGATCGATATGGGGGCACAGATCATTCTTTGCGATCCGCATAGGGCGACTGTGATCGGGTTGGGCAATCGTTTCAAACTGCGTGGTTCCAATATGGTTTCTCCGGATATCCGCGCCGGTATTGCCTTGCTGATCGCGGCGATGAGTGCCGAAGGAACCAGCCATATCCACAATATCGACCAGATAGACCGCGGATATCAGAATATTGACAAACGGTTGAACAGCATCGGGGCACGGATTACCCGACTTTAAACATTCTTGTCATGATTAAAAAAGAAGATGTTTTCAAGATAGGGCAGTTTGCCAAACCTCACGGCATAAAAGGGGAGATCGCATTGGTTACGAACAGTGACGTTTTTGAGGATTCGGACGATCCGTATATTATATGTGAGATGGACGGAATCTTGGTTCCTTTTTTCATTGAGGAGTATCGCTATAAGACGGATACCGTCATCCTACTGAAGTTGAAGAATGTGAACGATGAGAAAGCGGCCCGTGAATTTTCCAATCGCGAAGTCTTTTATTCGCTTGATGAAGTGGACGAGGACGATCTGGTGGGAGATATGACATGGGACAGTTTTATAGGCTATCAGGTCATAGACGAGCATCATGGCGAAATAGGCGAGATTACCGATGTCGACGAGTCGACTATCAATGTCCTTTTGCAGATCGACCATAATGGCGAAGAGCTGTTGTTACCTGCCGCAGAGGAACTGATCTTGTCTGCCGATCATGAAAATAAGACGCTGACTGTTTCCATCCCGGAAGGTCTGCTGGATTTATGAAATTGACGAATACACATGGCACAAAAGCAAAGACGAACAAATAAGAAATCATTCTGGCACCGGATTAGGTTTAAATATAAACTGTCTTTCTTCAATGAAGGAACGCTGGAGGAAGTATGGTCTTTCCGGTTGTCGCAGCTTTCCGCGTTTGCGATGCTGGCTGTGTTTGCTTTCCTGCTGATCGCCTTTACTGCCTTTATCATTATTAAGACGCCGATACGTAACTACCTGCCGGGTTATCTGGATGTGGAAGTCCGTAAGGAAATCATGCAGAATGCCTTACGTGCCGATTCGTTGGAAAGGATGATACAGATACAATCTCTTTATCTGAATAATGTAGCGGGTATCTTGTCGGGGACGATGCCGATCGATTCGATTCGAGAGATCGATTCGCTGGCGCGGGTGAACCCTGACTATGAGATTCCGCAAACAAAGGAGGAAAAGAAATTTGTAAAAGATTTTGAAGAGGCGGAGAAATATAACTTGGCTGTCCTGGACCCAAATCCGGTTCCTACCGACGGTGTCTTTTTCTACAAGCCGGTAAATGGTGTGGTTTCTTCTCATTATGATGCCAATATCCGGCATTACGGTGTCGACTTGGTTGCTGCTCCGAAGGAAAGCGTGCTGGCGACGTTGGATGGCACGGTGGTTTTTGCCGGCTTCGATCCGAATTCCGGGAATGTGATACAGGTGCAGCATAAGAACGGTTTTTTATCTATCTATAAACATAACGAGTTATTGCTGAAAGAGGTGGGCGACCGCGTTGTTGCAGGTGAGGCCATTGCTCTGGTTGGCAATACGGGTAAATTGTCGACCGGTCCGCATCTCCATTTCGAGTTGTGGTATAAAGGTGGTCCGGTCAATCCTGAAGAATATATAGCATTTTAATACGCATGAAAAGAAACTTGGCCATATTAGGCTCTACAGGTTCTATCGGAACGCAGGCTCTGGAAGTAGTCAGCGAACATCCCGACCTTTTTGAAGTATATGCTCTTACTGCCAATAATCAGGTGGATCTGCTGATCAACCAGGCACGTAAATATATGCCCGAAGTGGTGGTAATCGCCAACGAGCAGAAATATCCCGAACTGAAGGAGGCGTTGGAAGATCTTCCCATCAAGGTATGGGCAGGCTCGGATGCCATCGCTCAGGTCGTGCAGTCGGAGCCGATCGATATGGTGCTGACGGCAATGGTAGGATATGCGGGGCTGAAACCGACGATTGCAGCGATCAAAGCCGGTAAGGCGATCGCCTTGGCAAACAAAGAGACGCTGGTGGTGGCCGGCGAACTGATCACTGCCCTGGCTGTCGAACACAAAGTTCCTATCCTGCCTGTCGATTCTGAACATTCAGCCATTTTCCAGTGTTTAGCGGGAGAGTGGGAGAACCCGGTGGAAAAGATTTTGCTGACGGCTTCCGGTGGCCCCTTCCGTACCAAGACAATGGAGGAACTGGCAGTCGTGACTAAAGCACAGGCGTTGAAGCACCCTAACTGGAGCATGGGGGCAAAGATCACGATCGATTCGGCGTCGATGATGAACAAGGGGTTCGAGATGATCGAGGCGAAGTGGTTGTTCGGGCTTGCACCGGAACAGATACAGGTTGTGGTGCATCCGCAGTCGGTGATCCATTCGATGGTTCAGTTCGAAGATGGTGCGGTGATCGCCCAGTTGGGGATTCCCGATATGAAACTTCCCATAAGCTATGCTTTCTCTTATCCTAAGCGGTTGCATAGCAAAGCACCTCGTTTGGATTTCACCCAATATGCAACGCTTACGTTCGAGGAGCCGGATATGGAACGTTTTCGTAACTTGGCATTCGCCTTCGATGCGGTTCGGAAAGGCGGAAATATGCCTTGTATCCTGAATGCGGCCAACGAAGTGGTAGTGGCAGCTTTCTTGCGTGACGAAATCGGCTTCCTGCAGATGAGCGACGTGATTGAAAAAACAATGGCGAAAGCCACCTTCATTCCTGTTCCCACCTACGAAGATTATGTGGCGACGGATGCGGAGGCGAGAAAAATTGCGGAGAAACTTATTTAAATTGACAAAGTATGGAGACATTTTTAGTTAAGGCTCTACAGCTCATTCTGAGCTTATCGATATTGGTGTTGGTCCACGAGTTCGGGCATTTTATTTTTGCTCGTATCTTTAAGGTCCGGGTGGAGAAATTCTATCTTTTCTTTGACCCGTGGTTTTCGATTTTTAAATTCAAACCTAAAAACAGTGATACGGAATACGGTGTCGGCTGGCTTCCTTTGGGTGGTTATTGCAAGATTTCCGGTATGATCGATGAGAGTATGGACAAGGAGGCGATGGCCCAGCCGCCCAAGCCTTACGAGTTCCGCTCCAAGCCGGCCGGACAGCGTTTGATGATTATGGTAGCGGGCGTGGTGTTCAACTTCTTGCTGGCTTTGTTTATTTATTCCATGATCTTGTTTACGTGGGGCGATACGTACTTGCCCTTGAAGAACATGAAGATGGGTATGAATTATAGCGAGACGTTCCAGAACGTCGGTTTTCAGGACGGTGATATCTTGCTGAGAGCGGACAATGAGGAGTTGGAGCGTTTCGGTAGCGACAGTTTCCGCAAGGTGGTGGAGGCAAAGACCGTGACGGTGCTCCGTGACGGGCGGGAGACCGTGATCTCCATACCGGAGGATATGATGCAACGTTGCATGCGTGACGGAAAAGGCTTCGCCGATCCTTTGCGTATCCCGATGGTTGTTCGTGAGCTTCCCGACAAGAATGCCCCGGCGGCTCTTGCCGGCATGCA
>OGQT01000415.1_pt1 | contig 39927 bp, 30 predicted proteins | sample 1553261 | NCBI WGS metagenome assembly OGQT01 (sample SAMEA2579992, study PRJEB22360) | human gut metagenome | biome: human gut; feature: human-associated habitat; material: faeces | place: Denmark | collected 2008/2010
TTGGCGGTTTCCTATGATGAATTGGCAGTATCTCTGCCACAACAGAACTATTAATAGAAGCGGATACGGTTATCTTCTACATCAGCTTTATTAACTAATGACTGGATAGCCTGGAAACCGAAACGGTAAGCGTTAGAAGCATCCAATGTTTTGATTTCGGCAGCTTCGTCATAATTCTTGGCATCCTTGTTCTGTTCGTATACCTTAAATACATATACACCGTTGTTACCGGCAACCGGAGCGCTCAGCTGATCTTTCTGAGCCAAGGAAACCATTGCATTCAACTTCGGTTCAACACCGATACCTGCGATACGGCGCGTTGCAAAGCTAACGAACTTAACAGAATCTGCAGAAGAATTCATAGCCTGAGCATAAGCATCGACAGAACTCAAATTCTTAGCAGACAGATCCTGCACGATCTTTTCTCCCTTCTTCTGGGCGATCAACTCTGATTTCAACATTGGAGTTACAGATTCCAAAGAACGGTAACCTTCCGGCAACGTACCCTGAATAGCAGCAATCACAAACTTATCGTCACATTCGAAAATTTCAGAAATATCACCTTTGCTGTTCTGAAACGCCCACCGGATTACCGGACGCGAATTCTTGATAGAACCCAGCAACTGGTCGTTAGCAGTTACTGTCACATTAGACAACAGGTTGTAACCGGCTTCTTTAGCGGCATCATCCAATTTATCCATATTCTGATTCTTTGAAATGAACTGGTTCAATTCATTATAAATGTTACCATAAGTTTTTGTACTCGGCGATACGGTCATATCGATATCTGCCACTTTATATTTGTCAACATTTGCAGTCTTATCGGTAACCTTGATGATATGTGTACCATACAAAGATTTTACAATTGAATAATCATTGACCGGAGTCGAGAAAACAGCTTTTTTGAAATCATCATTTACACCTCTCAAAGCTGTCGCTTCAGTAAACCAACCCAGTTCACCTCCCTTTTCAGCAGCTTGGTCAGCCGAATATTCCTTTGCTAAGGCAGCAAAGTCACCACCTTTCTTCAATACGTTCAACAAGCTATCGGCTTTTGCTTTGATAGCAGCTTCATCGCCTGTATTTGCCAACATAATATGACTGACCTTCACAGAGTCAGGAGCAACGGTTTTATCGACCAACTTAAACAATCTGTATTTATCGTTTTCAAAAACAGGACCGTATACGTCACCAACATTTGCAGTCTTTACAAATTGCTTCATTTCAGGGTCTAATGCGTTCTCTGTAAAGAAAGCATCCATATAAGGTATTTCAGAATTTTCCGTCACCAAATCAGCCACTTTTTCAGAAGTAGCCAACTCACTCTTCAATGCTTCGATCTCCGCACTTGCTTTGTCGTAATCTTCTTTGCTCGGACGGATGTCGACAGCAATATATTTGATTACTTTTCCTTCTTTCTGCTTGAACAACTCTTTACGCTGATTGTACAGCTTTTCGATGTCACTCTTGCTTACCTGTATTGTAGAATCAGGAATAGAAGCATAAGATTGCATTGCATAAACGATATCAGAACTTACAGCCGAACCGTCGAAAGCATCTTTTGCATCCAGTTTGTTGGCTGAAACAGCCTTGCTCAACAAAGTCGTATATTTCTGTTCCAGACGCTGACGTTTGATATTCTTTTCCCAGAACATCCAGAACTGACGAGCCTGCAACAACTGCGCCTGCTGGTCAGCAGGATAATTGGCGATATTATCATCGTCGATAGTCTTTAAAAAGTTTAATAATGCAGTTTTGTCAAATGCACCTGTCTGCGGATTCACGAACATCTGCATCTGTTGGATCATCGGAGAAATGTTTTCACCTTGAACCATATCGAACAGTTCTTCAGGACCTACTCCCATTCCTAATTCGGAAGTTGCTTCATTCAAAACGATATCCTGTACCATACCATCGAATACAGACTGACGGATTTGAGTCTGGTATTCTTCGGGCAGACTAGTGGAACCTGTCTGCATTTTGTACATTTCAGTCATTTCGTCCACACGATCCTGAAATTCTTGAATTTTAATAACTTCTCCGTCTACTTCCGCAACCTTCTCCTGCGATTGTCTGAAATAAGTAGAACCGGAGTTCAAAAAGTCACCGATGATAAAAGCGAACAATGCCACCCCCACAACGAGTACCAGCAGTCCTGCTTTGCTTCTGATTTTTTCCAGCGTAGCCATTTATCTTTATCTATTTTAAAGTTTATTATTCTACATTTTAAGGGCACGAAGATACGAAAAAAAGAGATTGCTGCATCTTTTTATGCTCTTTTTTTAATTAACTCACTACTTTCATACGAACTAATTCGATTTTCGTAGCTGTCACTTTTATGATTTTAAAAGAATATTTATCGATTACAACCGTTTCATTCAACTTCGGAAATTTCTGATAAAAATGCAATATAAAACCGGCAATCGTCACATAATCGTCCGACTCCGGCAATTCCAGGTCAAACTTCTCATTCAGCGTATCGATCTCTATACGACCGGACAACAGATACTCGTCATCTTCCACCTTCTTGGCGACATACGACTTGATATCATGCTCGTCTTCTATCTCTCCGAATATTTCTTCCACCAGGTCTTCCAAGGTTACGATTCCCGAAGTTCCTCCGAACTCATCCACCACGACAGCCATGCTTTTCTTGTCCTGCATCAAGACTCTCATCAATTTATTGGCTGCCATCGTTTCGGGAACGATCGAGACGCTCCGGATACTCTGTGTCCAGTCATCCGGGTTTTTAAACATTTCCGAAGAATGGATGTATCCGACAATATCATCTATATTTTCATTATAAACAAGTATCTTGGAAAGTCCCGTCTCTATAAAACGGGAACGCAATTCCTCAAGAGTAGCCGTCTTATCACAAGCTACAATTTCCGTACGGGGAACAATACAATCACGCAAACGCACATTCGAGAAATCAAGTGCATTCTGAAAAATCTTCACCTCCGTATCCATATCTGAATTTTGAGGCGCATCTTCAATACTCTGCTGAATAAAATAATCAAGGTCGACTTTACCCAATGCCCGCTGCGTCGAACCGGTCACATTCTTTACACCTGCAATTTTCAGAATCAGGAAAGAGAGCAAAGAAGAAAATTTAGAAATCGGATACAAAACAACATATATGATTAACAAAGGCACCGAAAATAACGTAAGCGAAAAGTTCGGATTCAATTTAAAAACAGTCTTTGGAATAAATTCTCCGGTAAACAATATCAGGATAGTCGAGATTATAGACTGAATCAAAACAATCAGTGCCTCGTTATTTACCAAATGCGCAATAAACGGTTCCAGTATAATCGCCATCTGCAAACCGTAGACCACCAACGCAATATTGTTTCCGACCAGCATTGTAGATATAAACTGATGCGGGTTCCGGTAAAATACATCCAGAATCTTACTCGTTAGGCTTTTTTCCTTTTTGTCAAGTTCGAAACGTAACTTATTGGAAGAGATAAAGGCGATCTCCATTCCTGAAAAGAACGCAGAAAAAGCCAATGATATTAATATGTATGTAAGTGCGCCCATTACTTCTTTTTATCCATCTCGACCGGCACCAATTTCTGTGGAGCCGCTTTTTCCATTTGTACCGGCTGCTTCTGCGGAACAGTTGCTGTAGCAGGATTGACGGCTACGGGTACAGAATCTGCCGGAACAGTATTTGGGGTCGAATCGGTCGTTGCCGATTCACTGACTGGGAATATCCCCTGAGAATTAAATATCTTATATTGAGTCATATTCTGATTTGACTCGAATCCGACACCTGTTATAATCTTATCTTCTTCTTGTATCCGAATGTATTTATCAGAATAGACTTTTTCTTCTTTCTGGTCCCAAAAAAGTAAGGAAGTTTCAAATTTTTTCCCTTCCAGATTCTCAACCTTCACATTACCTATCAGTTTCCATAATCCTTTCTTCTCATAGTTATAAGCCGTATCAGCTTTAAGACTTGCTTCAATATTAAACAAGGTATCGAATTTCTCCACATAAATACCTTCTGGAAAATACGAGAACGGTTCTTTTGCTTTATCGAATTTCAAAAATTCTTTAGCGGTAGCACGATAACGCGTAATTCCCGAATCGGAGAACTGAGTAGTATAATCAGTAGTCCTCAGTGTATAAGTTGTTTCGGGATCGAAAGCAACCACAACAACTTCCTTGTTATCGCCATTACAAGAGGCAGTAAATAAAAGAAGCATAACAACTACCACTAAGATAGTTGTTATGCCTTGCTCGTTCGTTTTACAAAGAAAACGCTTCTTAATCATAATTATCTGATTGTGACAGTCTCACCAATCCAGCCCCCGATTTTGAAAGTTTTTCCTTTTTCCAGATCCGGGTGCATGAAAACTTCTTCCGTAGAAGGAAGGTGAGCACGATAAGTATTAGCCAATTTACCAGCGTCTTCTGCTACATTCTGGTCTACCTGTCTTGCCTTTTCAAATTTATCGATAGCTGCATAGTAAACAGCTTTCGCCAAAACGGCATCATTCGGATAGATAGATTTTGCAGATTTAGCATACATATTACCGATCAGAATGTACGGTGCACCGTAATCAGGATTGGTTTCGATTGCTTTCTGGCAATATTGTCTTGCTTTTGACATATTGTTCTGTTCGAACAACAGTACACCGATCAGATAATAGTCTTCAGCCTTTGAAACAGCATCCGTTTCCATATTGGCAGCTTCTTCAAAATACTGAATAGCCTTATCATAATCTTTAGCTTTTACAGCCTGTTTTGCAATACCCAGAGCGGCATCCGCACTCGGTTCCAGTTTATAAGCATAACCTGCAGCAGTATAGAAAGCATCGATTTCCTGGCAACGAACACGTCTCAACAGAGATACGATTTCTTTCAATGCAGGCAGATCGTCCTTTGCTGCTTCAACTTTGGAAGCATACATATTCTGCAATGTTTCGCAATCAGCAGCACCACTTCCTGCAAAACCGCCATCGATGGCAGACTTGTAGGTAGTCAGGTTCTTTACTTCTTTTTCATTATTTGCTGCTTGAGCTGCAGCCAACTGAGTTGCAATGATTTTGGAACATTTCAAATAGTCTTCCAAATAAGTTTCTTTGAAATTAGGATCAGCCAACAATTGACGGTGAGATCCCATCATATACAAGGATACCCCCATTGCTTCAGAGTTTTCACCAAACTCATTGATCACTTCACCTAACCAAGCATAATACACTTTCGGATCTGCATTATCTCCCTTAAGACGGATATAATCAGCAGCCTTACGAGCAACAATCCAGTCCTTACCATACTTCCGGTCATTACCGAAATATTTCACACGTGTATCATAAACCTTCATCAAGTCATCGATAAGAGCAGCTTTCTTAGCCGGATCTTTCTCGGTATTGATTTTCCAGTCCATGATTCTCACACCATACAAGTAGATATCCTTATGAGCTCCCGGGCATTCGGTATAAGCCTGATGCCAGAATTCATAAGCATCCTTGAAATTCCCTGCTTTGGCGTAAGGGACAAACAAGCTGATATTGGTAATACAACGTACGCTATCTTCACCAGAACCGAACGGAGTACCAGTATCCACACCTTTTTGTGCATAAGCTCCGAACGACATCATAGAGCATCCGAGAGCCAACAATAATACTTTGATCTTCATATTTATTTCTATTAAAGTTAACTATTTAGTTAATCGACCTTAAATTTCATAAACCATGCTTCATTGAACGTATAATTCACAGTAAAACGGAAATACTGTTCATCAATCATGTTCATCTTCACTTCCGGTTTCTTTTTCACATACTCAAACGATATATTAATCAATGAACGGTTATCGATCAACGGTAACCCCAGACCGAGACTTGCTCCGATCTCGTTATAACCGTCTCCGGAAGGGTTGGCATCTGTCCGGTTCATACGCAAATAAGAATTGCCATAATGAACACCTGCACGATAACGAATCCGGCTGAAATATGATTTGCGCATATAATCCGGTATATATTCGCCACCTACCGCTACTCGGTAACGATTCTTGAAATTACCTTTTTCCCCAAAGTAAAGCATTTTTCCCCAATCTTCATAGGAAAAATCGGCTGCTAACGTTAATTTATTTTGTTTTACATAAGAAAGGCCCACTCCATACGAATTAGGCAGCGCAAACGCTTTCCCACTAATCGTATCAGATTGAAGCACTTCTCCATCCGATCCGGAAGAAGTATAGGACTGAGTCAATTGATAGGATTTTGCATGCAAACTCTTTTTAGGAGAAAAAACAAGCCCTAACGTCACACTCTCCGTTTTACTTAACGGATGCGTATATTGCAATCCGAAATCCATTTTCAAGTCACGTACCCTCAATTCCTGGTTACGATTCGTATTATATGCTCCTGTTCCTTCACCACTCATGATCACAACTTGTTCATGTTTGATATTCCCAAACAGAAAACCGAAATTTGCTCCCACAGCTAAACGCTTTTTCCAGATATCTATAGAGATACCTCCATATAAATCACTCAAACCGCCCGAACCGTTATAAGTTTCTGTAAATGTTACTCCTTGATCGTTACGCAAAGCACCAAATTTATAACCGACATAAGAATAAGGCAACAAACCGACACTCAAGGCTATCCGGCGATGAATCGGAAATTGCATCGCGATATATTCCACATTTCCGTTGATATCGTTCTGCCGGGCATTTCCGTCATCAAACCATGACAACTGACCGGCAACACCAAAATCAAAGAGAAAAGTCAGGGAGTCCATGCAACTGTATGATGCCGGGTTCATCGGATTTATTTGTTTTGGCGAACGTAATCCGTAACCTACACCGCCCATGGCTCGACCTGCGCCGAACGAACGTTCTCCCAAATCACCATACCCGAAACGAGTATAGGGCGAGTTTGTATTGTTTTGCGCCATCAAAGGCAACAGTATGAATATAAGAACGCTTGTTATTAGTACCTTATTAATCTTCAACATTATACTCTAAGATTCTGTTTAATCCTGTCAACACTAAATTAATGTCTGCAAAGATGGAGTTTTTTAGTCGTCTTTCAAAATAAAACGAATGACCGCCTGTTAAAAAAACCAAAAGGTTAGGATATTTTAGCCGAAGCATTTCGATATACCCATCCATCTCGCACACTATACCATTTACTACTCCAGCCTGAATGGCTGTTTCCGTATCCGTTCCGACCAGAGGAATGTTCTCCTGTTCGACCACCAAAGGTAATTTCTTTGTAAACTGGTTCAATGCCCTAAACCGGGTTGTCATTCCAGGCGAAATATTCCCCCCTAAATAAGAGCCGGAAGCATCGATCAATTCATACGTAATAGCTGTTCCGGCGTCAATCACCAACAAATCCTTTCCGGGTTGTAGGTAATTGGCCCCGACAGCGGCAGCCAACCGGTCTCTGCCCAATGTTTTAGGCGTTTTATATTGCACCTTGATCGGAAGAGATACAGTTTCGTCCAAAAACACAAAATTCCGAAGATTGTTTTCCAAATACGTAACCAATTCGCCATCTTTATCTATCACTGTCGAGAATATCCCTTTTGTCAGCGGGTATTTCTTAAAGATAGAAGAGATGACTTCCACGTCGAATTTCTTAAACACAAAAGAAGCCTCCATATGCCTCTTGTTGTATACAGCCACCTTCGATGATGTGTTTCCTTGTTCTATAATGAGATTCACGTGTCTGAATTTTTCCGCAAAGAAAAACAAAAATGATGAGATAACAGACATATCGAAGGCACAAAGTATAAAAAACAGGAAAGGAATGACTTCCTTTCCTGTTCCATTATATAATATAAAGTTCAATTAATCAGCTAAAATCATCAATTCTGCACCCGACGCAAAATCCTGTCCGCGCTGCTCGCTCAATGCGGTAAAACGGATATAGCGGGCTTTGACCGGCTGATCGAACAACACTTTCTTTTCCTTCAGGTTATTTTCAAAAGTACCTTTCAAGATCGGTTCGCCCCAGTTTTTACCATCCTGGCTGACACTGATCGAATAATCTTTGATATTACCATTCGATCCGTCCTGACGGGGAAGGAATGAAAAACCTTTGATCTGTTTTACTTCACCTGCATCTAAGTCCACCCAATGCGGATATTTAGCAACGGTAACAGAAAACATCGTATGCCAGATCGTATTCGGATCACCATCCGTCAAGTTCTTGGCATCTCCGTAACCGGACTCTTCGCTGCTTGTATAGACCACTTCCGTCTGGATACTCTCTATTTTACTAAAAGAAACCGTTGCATTTATTTTCGGATTATCTTTAAACCAAGCTTTTACGGTACCACCATTACGGAAAGGTATGGCTTCCGCATACTCCTTCGCTTTTCCTTTCCCGTCGATCGTATAGCAAATCACAGCATTTTTACGAGCCGATGAAAGTTCTACAGCTCCGGCGCGATTACGCATAATTGTCAACGGCATTTCTCCAGCAGGCAGAACATTTGCTGTAACGTTTAAATCTTTTCCGACGGGACGAATTATAAAACCCATGTCATGATGTCCGGCAAAGACGCGATCCTGCTCCAGCGGTCCGCCTTGTCCACAACTGTTACCACCCAGCCCGGTCACAGCCACATCCAAATGCAGATACGTATCTCCCGCAACCGGCAACTGGTAGGGATGAGAAGCCAAAATCAAATCCAGTGCAGAATATTGAAGAGCCGATACAGACAAACGGTCGGCAGCCACAAACACAGCCCCCTCACCCTCCGGATCGGTCAAGGCACACCAGCGTACATCCTCATGATTACCCATATCTTGCGGTTTCGGGAAATTCACAAACTCACCAGCCACCGTATTCTTATGTAATTCGATAAACTGTCCGCTCTTACGGTCGGCATAGTTGTCGATCGGACCACGTCCATAATAGGTAAAGCCAGTATATTGTTGCGGGACTTTCATCACATATCCAAGGCGAGGCAATACCAGACTCGGACGGTTAGAAGTGATGCTCGACTGCAATTCGATAGAGCCGTCAGGATAAACGGTCCAGATCTGATTTGTCGTAAATTTGAAATCATTTTCTCCAAATCTCTTATCTGTCAGTTCCTCTATACTATTCTTCCCTGTGCTAGTTCCACCTTTGATCTTAGCACCATTCGGCGCCTGCGATTCGATAGTAAAGGCCAAGACAACCGAACCATCGTTTCTTTCCAATACCGTACTGTTCATTGCCCGATGTTGCAAGTTATGCAAACCGTGTTCAAACCACTGCGAATAAAACCAATTGTCGTTATTGGTAAAAGCACGCAAAGCGTCAAGCTTCGGACCGTTTCCATCAGCTATAATAGTCTTGCCTCCATAGGTCAGGCTATAGATCGTCCCTGTCTCCATATCGAACTTGGCTACGAAATTATCACCGCTCACCGTTTTAATCGAAGTATCAGATTTATCCAGTTGCACTTTTCCGACAGAAGCCGTCACGGCACTGATGGAAGGGCGTGCTGTGGCTTCCTGCAATAAAATTTGTTCCTCCGTCATCACAAACCCTTTTTCAGCCCACGGCATATCATGCTTAAGAAGAAATTGCACCTTTACAAAGTACTCGGAATCATTCTTAAGTTTATCAAAAGATACAGGTATTGCCACTTGTGCTTTAGTACGAGCAGGGATCGTTCCCGAATTAACCAAGTCGGATCGAATCTCCTTTCCGTTTTCATAAAGCGACCATCTTATATCATAATCCGAAAGGTCTTTAAAATAGTATTTATTGAATATCTCAAAAAGCCCCTTCCGGACATCGACCGCTTTCACATCAATATGCTGATAAACTTTCTTCACCTCATAATACTGCGGTTTCGGTTCCAGATCACCAAACACAATACCATTCATCACAAACTGACCGTCATTCGGAGTATCACCGAAATCCCCTCCATACGCCAGATATCGCTTACCGGTCTTTTTATCATAATTATACATCGACTGGTCCACCCAATCCCAGATGCAACCACCCTGAGCCATCGGTTCATTTTCAAAAACATCCCAATATTCCTTCATGATATACTGCCCCCCCCACCCCCAGAGACCCCCGCCACAGAAAAAGTTTGTCGACTCTATCGCCTCCCAATAATCCACCAGGTTACCACAAGCGTTCCCCATAGAATGAGCATATTCGGAAATATGGAACGGATATTTGATATCATAATCACCTTTCACCGCACCACGCGTCCAACCGATAGACGGATACTGGTTCGAACCCATATCCACTATATCATTATTACGTTCATATTGGACGGGACGGGATTTATCCACCAGCTTCAACGCATCATAAGCAGCCACAAAGTTTTCCCCCGGTCCAGCTTCATTGCCCAACGACCAGATCACGATAGACGGATTGTTGATATTGGCATGAACCATCTCCATCACACGTGCGACATGCGCCTTTTTCCATTCTACCGGATGCGAAAGAGAGGCAGCGCCGTAATAATATTCATGCGACTCTATATTGGCTTCGTCTTCCAGATAAAGACCATATTTATTGCATAAGAAATACCAATAAGGATCATCCGGATAATGTGAATTACGCACATGGTTGATATTGGCACGCTTCATCAGCATCACCTCTTTTTCCATCATATCGCGCGTGATGGCATGCCCGACCGCCGGATTCGACTCATGGCGGTTGACACCTTTCAACTTGACGGTCTTACCATTTATATAATAGTAACGTCCGGCTAATCCAAATTCATCATCTTCAGCCGGCGTATCTTTGATTTCCACCTTGCGGAAACCGACTATAGTCGAAACTGTTTCCACCGTTTTGTCTTTGGCATTTTTCAACTCCGCCACCAGCGTATAACGATACGGGTATTCAGCCGACCATTTGTTAGGAGCCTTTACATTTAATAAAGCCTGCGAAGTTTGCGTCTGACCCGGATTTATGACATCTACTGTTGCCGAAGCAGCCACATTATCGACTTTCGTGTTCTCATCCGAATATAGTTTGTTGGCATACAGCGTATATTCCAACTTATACCCTTTAGCCGCTTTCTTATCCAGATTCCGTACATCAGCCGAGATCGCCAGCGAGCCATCCCTATAAGCAGCATCCAGATCAGGAATCACGATCAGGTCGCGGACGTGTACTTTCGGAGCTGAATAAAGAGCGACCGTCCGGAAGATTCCCGGCAGGCGGAACATATCCTGTGCTTCCAGAAAAGAACCGTCGGAACTGCGATACACTTCGGCGGCTACCACATTCGTTCCTTTACGGAGATAAGGAGTAATGTTGAAATTAGCCGTATTGCGTGAATTCTTGGAGAAACCCACATAACGACCGTTAATCCACAAATAGAAGAAAGAGTCGACTCCATCAAAGCTGATAAAAACTTCTCGTCCGTCCCAATCCTGCGGTATCTCGAAGTCACGACGGAAAGAACCGACTTCATTCCGGTGCTTGTAAGTCGTCCAGTTTGTCGGCGGAGTACGCATCACGCCTCCGCGCCAGTCATCCACCTTCACGCTGTGCTGGAAGATTACCGGTTGGTTCACATAGATTGGAACTCCATATTTCAAGCTACCGTCTTTTTGGACTCCGTATATATTCCAACTGGAAGGAACCGGAATATTATCCCAACCGGATACATCAAACTCTGTCTTATAGAAGTCTTTCGGCCGTGAATCGGGATCAGGCGCCCAATTGAACTTCCAGTCTCCATCCAGAGACTGCCAAAATTTACTGTTTTCCGGCAATACTTTACGGGCACTTTCCACATCCTGGAAAGGGAAAATATAAGCATGCGGTTGTTCTTTGTTCAGAGCCAGGTTCTCAGGAGACTCCCACTCTTTACCGGTCGGTGCTTCCACCGGTCCGTAACCAAATCCCCCAAGCGGCAATTGATCAGCCATGCTATAAAAAGAAGCACAGCAGAGCGCTAAGGCTAACGAGATTTTTTTCATGATGTTCATTTTTAGGAATAATAGATTTTATTTGTGTATTCATTTTTAGACGTGCCAAACCGTTCACAAATATACGCAATTAACACAGAATATGAAAGAACCACAATTAAAACGCATCTATAAATCCTCGATACCCAACACTTCCACAATCCGTTTCCGATCAGAACCGAAAGCATAGATTTTTTCTCCGACGGAGAACCAATCAGAAGATACACGCAATACAGCCTTTTTGACTCCTTCCGGATTCAGCAATAAAACATTGTTTCCATAATGAACCATTGCAGAACCATTCTCCAACAACTCATAAATTCCGATTTCCGCAAAAAGAAATGATTTCAAGATATTCAAAGACAAATCCACATCAAAAACTTTTCCTTTATCCGTATATATATAATAGGTAGGATCACCCAATGTCTCATTATACTTTTTAAAACCCGAACCGTTTTTATCTTCCAGATAGAAAGGACGTTTCAATATCCCTATTATCTTACCGCACTCTTCGACGTTCCATTGATGCACCTTAACAGAATCGGAACCGAACGGTGCCACCCTCATCCGGTCTTCAAACAACACAACAGCACATTTATTTTCTCTGTCAATCCGAAAATCTTCGATCATCTCTTTCTTCTCAGACAAAAAACGGAAATCAATATTTCGCCCTGATTCTTTCTCAAAACTGGCAATAAAAGGTTTGCCGATCTTTGCCCTTAAATTATTCTTTGCATACGAGTAGGTATGATTTCTTAGATTATCACGATATCCAAACCCATGATTAACCATATACAAACGGTCTTCATAAAAAAAGAGTGTCGAATTGGAGCCTGTACTTTCCGGAATCGGATATCCCCATTTCATATCCAGTTGACGGTCCAGGCAAAGCAATTGCTCCCGATTGGCGACATACAACAGCGAATCGTCCGGCAAAACATTGGAGACAAGATCTACTACCACATTATTACCATAAGGGAAAAAGCCGACACCGGTCAGTGCACCGGCCACAAGCCCCAAAGCACCTATTGCTGCAGCAGACCGATAGTCATCGACACCGGTTTTCATCGGAAAACTTTGACCCGAACCATCTGACATGTTTACTGTATGAAGTCCGTCAGAAACAATCAACCTCGTCGAATCATCCAACATAAGACTTTCATTCCAACCGTATCGATGGCTGATTTCCCGCTTCCACAACATCTTGCCGGTAAGCAAATCATATCCCTGCAACTGTTTCGTGATTCCATTCATAACACTTCCTTTATAAGCCAGCAAGCGATCATCCGCTGCATTCACCGAATAAGGAACCATTTTCTTTCCGGCCCATATTTCCGTGCCCGTCCGCAAATCGAGCAAGAAATATTTATCTTTCGAAGTAAAAGAAACACCCTGATCAGTGAGTTTAGCCTCCTGTGCAAAATAATTGATCGAACGTTGCCACAAAACCTTTTTTTCGGACAGAGAAATCATCCATATATCTCCGGTGTTTTTCACAGAAGTCTCCTTCTTATTCAAGTCACGCCCTTGTACCAGCAAAAATGTTCCGGTAGAATCAGCGCTCACAGACTGTATCCAACAAGGGAAGTCAATACATTCTCCTATTATGGCGGTACTATCCATTCGAACTCCAACCGTATCTTTCACAAAGATTTGCGCATCCCCTTCAGTAACATTCCGGACCAACAACACCAACAACAAATATAAATACTTCATATCCATTCCTTTCTCTTTAACACACAAGTCACCCCTAAAATTTATATCCGATCGTAACAAATGCTGATATATTTTTTGCAGCAAAGTCGTCCAGTCCCGCAAGTTCTGCAACCTCTTTGAGCTTGTCATTTACATTAACCAAGCCCAGCTGGCTTTCCAATCCTAAGATGATATTCCGATTCTCATAGGTTATACCCAAACCGATCCCAGCATCAAAACGTTTATTTCCCATTTTTCCATCGTTTATATGACCAAATGTATCAAACTTATACTTATCCGCCACTGTCTCAAAACCGATTATCGTCGGTATCTTTTTTTCAACGACGACAGAGGTTTTACCGCCTACGCCATAAGCCACATAAGGTCCTGCCGAGAGAACCAATCCTGAGTTTTTCGCAAGATTCAAACGAGCCGCAACCATAATCGGAAGTTCCAGATAAAGTTCGTTCATCGAAGCTTTACCAATGCCAGCCTCCTCTTCCTTATAACCCTTCGAAACAAAATTCAAAGAAGGCTGCAAAGACCAGGCCTTATTAAAGGTATAATCCATTCCAGCTCCGATTTTATAGGAAAACTTAGCTTTTCCATCCGTATTCTTTCCCCAAAAACTGGCGAGTCCAATCCCGACCTTTGCCTGAAAGGAAACGGGAGACTGCGCCCGGACCTCCTTTCCCACAGCCACCATCAGGAGAGATATACTAAAAATCAGAAACTTCGTTATCTGTAAAAATCGATTGTTTGTATTCATATATTGTCTTCCTTTTCTCTATAAAAACTCGGATCAACAAAAAATATTGTTTTTCTTTCCCAATATATGAGCTGAAACATCATTCTTTCAGATCAACAAAAAAGGGAGATTCAATACAGATCGAAACGTTGTTCCTCAAAGATAAGAAAACATCCAACTGCAATAATCTCTTCTTTTTCATCAACAAGATAATATGAAACATCTGATAGGAAAGAAACCTGATCGAATCCTCCTGCAATTCTTCTTTCACAATTATAAGATATTACATGAGTTGAATCTGGTTTGACAATTTTCTTTTTTACCAAAGCATCTCCAGTTATGCTTATCGGGATTATATTTGTAGAATTTTTTTCTGATTAGCATAATCACATACAAACAAATGGGGTGTAATACTTTGATATAAAATGATGTCATGTTTGTATTCATTTTTCATCTTTAATGTCAGCATCTTTGTCTGTTTATCATAAGATTGGCTGATACGTAAAGTACCTTGTAAATCATAACCGGTCTTTTTCACTTTCAAATCTTCCAATTTATATCCCGTTTGACCGTAACAAGTTGTCGCAATTAATAAACAAACGGATAATAGAACTTGAAATAACACTTGAGTTTTCATGACTTATGGATTTTAATGTTTATAATGTTTTAAGGAATAATCATATAGCGTTTCTTGTTTCCATAGCATATACAGTCTCTCAAGAACATATTTTTCGGAAACCGAAGGATTTAATCCTATTTCCGCCTTATACGCATTTATCTCATTCTTATAATATTCAGGACAAAGCAGAATTGTAATCTTAGCCTCAAAATCATTGATAAAACCCATAGGATTCGTAATACCGTCAAATTCATACTTCAACAAATAATCCACATGTTCCTGAGGTATTTTGAGATAATATGGCGAATCAAGAGTCATCTTAGTCTCACTTGACCATGCCTCATCATGGTTACAATGATAGGCCTCATGATAAAGAATAGACATTTGATCTTGATATTCATAATTAAAAAACTTATAACAAAGGATGATTTTCTTTCCTCCGGTTTCCTCATCTATTTCAACTTTGGCATTACTTGTGCACACACCTTCCGTAAGCACAATATCCACATCATCTATCCCACAAGCCAACTCCTTCATTCTTTTCTTTATATCCGGAATTTTTTATTTAAGCTTGCCTGGGTAATAGAGCCGGGAGGCGGATCATTGCTCGTGCCTCCACCACCGCCACCGATCCCCGTTTCTCCTCCGATGATCGGGTTAGAGTCCGTATAATCTATGGTTTCCGAGATCCAAATCGTTCGTTCCTTGCAGTATAAACCACTAGAAACTTCGATACCATCCCACTCTATGGTTCCATAACGACAATCATAGTATTCTTTCCCCCAAGCACGGGTTTGAGGCGGATCTTTGAATTTAAGCTCTCCTGCCGATTCATCTCCGAAGATATTGTAGCTCAACTCGTCGAAGACAAAATCCTGTTGGTAAGCACGAATATGTTCATTCTCGCGTGTAATCGTCCGATAACGAAGTGTATCCCCTTGTATATCAAAAAACCAAATCGTATGAATCATATTCGGGATTTCTTCTTTATAAACCGGAACAAGATAAGAGATATCCCTCTTCTCTTCTCCCATAGGCAATGCATATTGCCACAAAGGAGTTCCATATAACTGGGTGAATCTATCCCAAAAAGGAGTGACGCTGTCGACACGCTGCATGGCAGTTTGGATCAACAACAGATTTTCGTCAAGTTCGGACACAGATTTTGTCATGGGAAAAGAAGCCGAAGTTCCTTCATCCGGTCCAACGGCCGGTAAATCGTCCTGGCAGGCGGAAAAAGAGGCAAAGACAAAAAAGATAATTACTTGCAATATTTGAGTCCGTTTCATACATAGTACATTAAAAAATTTATTTCAGTTAACGTAATAAGACTGACGTCTATATGAGAGGACTTATCGTTCTTTCAAACGATAAACAGGAGCCGGTTTCGGTTTGAAAAGCAGGGAATGGCGAAATTCACATTCAGCCATTCCCTTATAGTTATTTATGTGTGTCTGTAAAAAAAATTAATAACCTTCATTTTGTTGTCCTTTGATCTGCGGATTAGAGTCAATTTCCTCTTTCGGGATTGGCCATACCCACATATGATTGTCGGCAGGTTTAACCATATCCGTTCCTAAAGCCGGCAGATAAGATACAACCTGCGCTTCGCTCGTTGAACGGTTTAAACCAACTTTCCAACGCTTCATATTAAAGATGTGAGGATCTTCGGCAAACAGTTCCCGAACATATTCATTCTGGATTTCTTTCATCAAAGCATTTCCACTATAGGTTTTCTCACTCCATCCTTTGATACGGGCAGCTTTCAATTCATTCAAAATCTTGGATGCATTGGTTTCATCTCCCGACATAGCATATGCCTCCGCTGCAATCAGATACATTTCAGAGATACGGAAAGCTTTCGTCTTATTCACGTTATTACTTTTCCCATCATACAACTCCGGATTACCTGGCCACTTCTTACAGTAAGTAAGCATAAAGTCGCTTACAGACTGGGCGTCGATAGAATCATATGTAAAATAAGCGGCATAACGAATGTCGTTTTCTTGATCATACAAATTCAATACAGTCGTAGTTGGAATATAAGAAGGACGAGGTAACACATCAATGATTCCGCTAAAGGCACTTCCCAATGTATTTGGTCCCGTTTCTTGTCCCTTGATCATGGCAAATTGCCAAATAGCTTCCGTTCCGTTATCATGCAGCCACATATCTGCATAAGCAGCTGCATCTGTCATTAAAGGATATGTTCCACTACCAATCAAAGATGTTGCAGCAGAAATAGCCCCTTGATAGTCTTCTTTTTCAAGAGCTACACGGGCTCTCAATGCTCTAACGACATCTTTTGTTATGTAAGCAGAATTTGGCACCCCCGCAGTTGTCACTAGTTCTTCCGCTTTCACCAAATCGTCCTCTATCTGTTCGAATGTTTCCGCCAAAGAACTACGATCCGGATAACTGGCATCATTAGAAGACGGATTATACTCATACACTAAGGGCACGCCATAATCATTAGCAGCCGTAGCAACATCATAATTCTTACAGAAATGACGTGCTAATTCAAAATAAGCAAATGCCCGAGAGAAATAGGCGTGTCCCATATATAGACGGACCGATTCTCGATCGGCCTCGGAAAGCGTATTGGCATCCAATAAAGCTTGCGCACCATTCAACAAAACATTTGCATTTGCAACATAATTATAATTATCCGCCCAACATCCCGAAAACGAACCATCGGTAATCGTAAAATCCCAACGATAGAAAGCACCATACGTATTTCCATAATCGGCAGTGGCCGTAATCAAACCGGACTGTACAAGGGCATTCATCGCATAAGAATTTTGAAGATATGACCGCCATTCTGCATGAAACAAATTACTGTATTTCTGGCAGTCCAATACGGATTGAACTGATTCGTTCGTCGCAATAGATGTTTCCGACGTCAAGTCCATATCACAAGCGGTAAAAGCCGCACAGCAACAGACAAATAAAGACAATATAGTTTTCTTTTTCATATTTTCCTTTGTTTTTTAGTTGATTAGAATGTAAACTCAGCTCCAAATGAGAATTGGCGGGTATTCGGATACTTACCTAACTGCAAATTAGAATCGACTTCTGGGTCAGCCCCCTGATATTTCGTTGCAGTCAGCAAGTTACGTCCAACAGCAAACACTCTCAGACCTTTGATAAAACCGGTCTTTCTCAAAATATGTTGTGGCAAACTATAACCGATCGTTAAATTCTTCAAACGCAAGAAAGATGCATTTTCCAACAAATGCGTATCGAAATACCTAGGAGAATTAACAGCAGCGATATCTGTTACTTGTCCCGGAGTAGTCCACATTTTTTCCATTTCGACAGTCTGATTCAATTGTCCGACGAAATTCGGATTTTCAACGAAATAACGGTCGTTATCGATCATATATTTACCCAACATGAAAGAAAAGTCTGCACTTATGCTAAAGCCCTTCCAATCAAAACGTGTATTGAAACCACCAGACCAAGGAGCAAATTGCTGTTTTCCGGTATATGCCGCATTATTTTCATCATACACTTTCGTTTCATTCCCATCCTTGTCCAACCAAATCTGCTGTCCATCCTGAGGATCCACACCGACCCATCTTACATAATAAAACTCTCCATACGGTTTTCCTACTTCATACTTCAAGCCGGTATTAGCTACAATATATTCGTCACGCCCACCAAACAGCTCGGTGATTTCATTCTTATTATAATTAATATTAGCAGATACGCTCCAAAACATATCCTTATTGGCAATAATATCGTAAGTAGCAGACAATTCGAAACCTCTGTTGAACATGCTTCCAATATTTCCCCAACCAGAACTATGACCTGTCGTATAAGAGAACGGGATTGTCATCAACATATCTGTCGTCACCTTATTATAGAAATCAAAATCAACACTCAAACGATTGAAAAAACGAGAGTTAAGACCAATATTCAATGTTTTTTGTTTTTCCCAGGTTAAATCATCATTCTGAACAGAAGAAATAGCAAAATACTGGTTACCGTTATAGTTACCTGTGCCAATCAATCCCAAAGCCGGATAATAAGGATCACCTTCAAAAGCTGAATTACCTGTCGTTCCATAGCTAGCCTTCACACGCAAATCAGACAACCAATCAACATCAGCAAGGAAATCTTCTCTTTTCATATTCCACATCGCCCCCACAGAGAAGAACGAAGCCCAACGATTATTCATACCAAACAGTGAAGAACCATCCGTACGATAAGAAGCATCCAAATAATACTTTTCATCAAAATTATACTCGGCACGAGCAAAGAAAGAATTCATCACTTTCTTTTTTAAATCGGCACTTGGTTTCTTATAAGTAGTACCGTGACTGATCAATGTTAAACGATCGTCTGTAATACCATCTACGCTCGCTCCGAAAGAACTGCCATCAAAAATAATAGCTTCCTGACCTACAAGAGCTGTGATATTATGTACCTTGTTTATATCGAATTTATACTCTGCTGTATTCGTCAGTGTAAAAGAAGAATAACGCTGGAAAGATTCTTGCGCCGACCCAGAAAAATTATTATAATTGGCTGGCTTATTTCTATAACGATATCTATAATCGAAAGCATCCATAGCCTGTGAAGCACGTAATGTCAATCCTTTTATCGGAGTTATTTCTTCGAACATATTACCGAAAAGGCGAATCTTGTTTTTTTCTGTCGGCTGATTTTCCAACAAATAATAAGGATTCCACAATCCCAACACATCCAACAAATCTTTACGTTTGCCATACGAAATACTGCCATCTGCATTTTCAATCACTTCATACGGCGTTTCAAACGGGAACGCCCAGCGACTTAAAGTTGAAACATTATACCAACTATTTCCTGTTCCGGCAAAACCATTCGTTTCCCAATCCTCATAAGACAACCCTAGATTTACACCTACACGTAACCACTCAAATACTTGCGTATCCAAATTACTACGCAATGTTTCACGACGCATTCCTGAAGCCGGTTCTACACCATCTGCATCGTAATGACTAGCCGAGATAAAATAATTAGTTTTATTCGCAATACCGGAAATGCTCGCATCCAACTGCCAAGTTGGTGCATTGTCTTTCAAAAAATAATCTTGCCAATCGGTAGTAATACCAAGACGCATTGCATTCTCTATTTGAGAAAAATCAGCATTCGGATTAACCGTTTTCCATAAATTATAATACTGAGTCGTATTCATCATTTCCGATGTCGGTAATGCAGGCTGAGAAAAGCCATATTGTCCTTTCACCGTAACAGTCGGTTTAGCGCCTCTTCCTCGCTTACTTGTAATCACCACAACACCGTTGGCTGCACGAGAACCATAGATAGCAGTGGAAGATGCATCTTTCAGGATCGTCACATTTTCGATGTCACTCGGATTCAACGCAGTAAAGACACCGCTTGAGATCGGAGATCCGTCCAACACGAACAATGGTTCCGTTGAAGAATTGATAGATCCGACACCACGCAGACGCATGGAAACGTTTTCGCTCGGTTCACCAGAGGAGGTGAAGACCTGCAAACCGGCAACCTGTCCTTGCAAAGCATCCGCAAAGTTTGCACTTGGACGATTGGAAATCTTTTCCGATCTGACGGCAGCAACCGAACCCACCATTGAACCCAATTTCTTTGCAGACCCATAGGTTCCCGTAATCAACACTTCATCCAGCATTTCAGAAGAAACACTCATGTGGATCGTCAAATTTGGTTTAATCTTCACCACTTGTGTCTCCATACCAACAAACGAGATTTCCAATTCTTTCGCCGAGACAGGAACGTTGTTTAAGCTAAACACTCCATCAGCATCAGTCACTACACCAATACTTGTACCTTTTACCATCACAGTCGCACCAATAACAGCTTCTCCATCTTCCTCCGACAGGACCTTACCTGTCACCTTAGACGTTTGAGCCATTACCATACCTATACCTATTATACAACAGGTAAGCAACAACAACATTCTTCTTTTCATCATAATTACACATTTAGATTTATTGTACTAGTTCATTAGATTACTTAGTTCTGGTAGGACTCATGGCTAAAAAATCTGCTTGTTTTTTTATTGCTATACTATAAATAACTATGAATTATCGTCTTACTGAATAGAATCGAAAAAGTGTTCATGCAATGAGAATTAATCTCCAAAAGTTAATTTTAATAATTTAAAAAGCAGAGTTTACAAATGTAAGAGATACGCTTACATTAAGGCTTCTATTGTTTTTACGTTCTATTTCTTGGAATATAGAAATTATGTTATACGACATATTTGTATACTATTTTGAATATAATTTGATTTTTATAAACAATTCATTTATATATTTGCATAAATCTTAAACATAGTTCTACCAGAACTATGTCACACGAGTTTCATTTAAATCTTCAAATACAGAATATAAGATCAACTTGTATAGAGACATATTATCAATTACTGCTTTTTATACATACATATTTTTTAATGTTTATATGCATACTCATAATATGATATACTCATAATTCTTTGTCAAATGCTCTTAGTTATTATATTATTCACATATAACGAACGAGCACTCCTAAAAAGGGTAGAAATAAATCCGTTTCCAATCAGAACCAAACGACACAATTTTTTAGCAACAAAATCACTTAAGCCCACACCCCCCGTAATACACTGTCCTTTCTCAAAATAATCCACATTCCCGATACATTTTCCTCCGATCTGTCGTATATTTGTAGCTTAATGATCTGCCTGTCGACAATTGTCAGCAAGCCTGCCGATAATTGTCGACAAGTTTACCGACAGTTGTCAACAGGCCTGCCGACGGTTATCGACAAACGATTACCCCGGAAGGAAAAACAAAACAACCGGAGGATATTTCCGATTATCTGCCGGATAATTAAACAATAGAAGCAATGGCAATTCAATTCAGCGTACACAAAACTCCTCAACCGAACGACAGGAAGGGGAAACAACAGACACATGCACGGGCGATCGCACGCAGTACACAAAAAATGGATGATATCTGCGCTCTGGTCTGCGAACGTGGCTCTATCTCGCCAGCCGACGTTAAAGCCGTGCTCGACTCTTTCGTTTGGGTAATCGGGCATTCGCTTAAATACGGGGACAATGTGGAACTGGAAGGGTTGGGGCACTTCTCTCCTTCCTTGCGGACGCAGAAGTTACCGGACGGCAGGTCGGTCATCAAACTCGACAACGTGAATTTCCGCTGTTCGGAAAAGCTGAAGAAAGAGTTAAAATCCGTTCGGTTGGAAAAGGCCAAAAGTGCTCCCTGCTATCTGCCGGAAGAGCGCAAAACAAGAATATTGGACTACCTGGAGCATAATGAAAGCATCACGACGATCACATATACCAAACTGAACGCCTGTTCCCGCTACCAAGCGACCGCCGACCTGAAAAAATATGTCGAAGAAGGACTTTTGTGCCGCGTTGGCTCCAGCACGCACGTAACCTATCTGTTAGCGGAAAATTCGATATAAAGAAGAATGAATCCAAGCTGTAGCTTTCAGCGAAAATAAAGACTTATTTACATGAAAAAAAATATATTCCTACTCATTCTACTCTTCGCTTCCGTCTCGCTTCAGGCGCAATATCCGTTGCTCAGCAAAGATGCCGAGATCAGCTTGTTGACTGTTTCGCCATCGGAAGACGAAGTGTACACAGTTTACGGACATACGGCTTTACGGGTAAGAGATACCTCGAAAAAACTCGATACCGTATTTAATTACGGGATATTCGACTTCTCAAAGCCCAACTTCATCTACCGGTTTGCAAAAGGAGAAACCGATTACAGACTCGCAGCGCAATATACACGCGACTTCCTGATCGAATATGAGATGCGGGGGAGCGAAGTCACCGAACAAATCCTGGATATCGATTCCGCAGGAAAAGCACGGATATGGGAAGCCTTGATGATTAATAACCGGCCGGAAAACCGCGTGTATCGCTATAATTTCTTTTTTGACAATTGTGCGACAAGACCCGCCGCCATTATCGAAAATCAGACAAATGGAAAAATAGATTATGATGCACCATTCAAGCAGCAGACATTCCGCGATCTCATCAACTATTGTACACGTAACAAACCTTGGCTTACATTCGGGTGTGACCTGGCACTTGGCAGCCCGACCGACCGGATCGCGACTCCCCATGAAATGATGTTCCTACCGCCCTACCTGAAAGAAGCGTTCGGCACTGCAACCATTACCGGCGCAGACGGTTCCCGGAAAAAATTGGTAAGTTCAACCAAAACATTGGTAAACGGGCTTGCCGATGAAGAAAGACCGGACACGGGTTTCTTTACGCCACTTGTCAGCTGTTGGGCCTTTTTCCTGGTCGTGTTGGCTGTCACGTTCATAGAATGGCGTCGCAAATCTTATTTCAGGATTGTCGATTGCCTCTTGTTTCTCATCGCCGGAATAGCAGGAATCGTACTGTTTTTCCTGAGTTTCGTTTCGACACATCCATGCGTTTGCCCGAACTGGAATATTATCTGGTTGCAACCTTTTGACTTGGCAGCTGTTATTTTGTTTACAGTAAAAAAGTTAAGAAAGACCGCATATTATTATCATTTTATTAACTTTGCGGCGCTTACGCTGATGCTGGCTGGCTGGCATTTCATTCCGCAGCATTTAAATACAGCATTTATCCCGCTGGTAATGAGCATTTGGCTCCGTTCGGGATATGGCGTTTACAGAAAAATATGGAACATCGGGTACGGAAAATATTAACATCGCTTATCGCAATTCTGGCAGCAACCAATCTGGAGGCTCAACAAAGCACGCCCAAATTGGTCGTGTGCATCACCGTCGACCAGTTGCGGGGCGATTATATAGAATACTTTTATAATACATTCGGCGAACGCGGTTTCAAGCGGTTGATGAATGAAGGACTGGTGTATAACAACATCCGGTTCGAATTCTCTGACATCGACGAAGCCAGTGCCTTTGCCACCCTATTTACCGGAAGTAATCCTAATTTCAGCGGAATATCAGGAAAGAATATCTACGATTTTGACAAGGAAAAAGAGGTTTCGGTCTTATATGATCCGGACTATATCGGCAATTATACGAAAGAACATTATTCTCCCCGGAAACTGATCAGCTCCACGATCGGAGATGAACTGAAAATCGCTTCCAAAGGCAGAAGTGACGTATATGCCATTGCTCCCAACCCCGAAAGTGCGATCCTTTCTGCCGGACATGCGGCAAACGGTGCTTTTTGGATGGACGATTACAACGGCAAATGGGCGACAACGACCTACTACAAAGGGCTTCCTTGGTATGTGGACCGCTACAACAACGGCCCGGAATCCCTGTCGGCCCGTTTGGAGCAGATGGCTTGGACACCGTCTTTGTCACCGGACAAGTTCAACGCATTCCCATACGTATTAGACGAGATACCTTTCAAATACACATTCAAAGAAAATACGAACGAGTGTTTCTTCAACCTGAAGACCTCTCCTTTTATCAATAAGGAAATCAATCGCTTGGCGCTTCAGTTCCTCGAATACGGGGCTTTCGGTACACGTTCCTGTCCGGATATGCTTGCCATCACTTATTATGCAGGCAACTATCGTGGCAATATGCATAAGGAATATACCCGCGAGATACAAGACACCTATTATCAGTTGGACAAGGATCTGGAACAGTTGTTGGACAAGATCGACAAGAAGGTCGGACTGAGCAACACGCTGATCGTATTTACCGGTTCGGGATATTATAAGAGTGAAGAAGAATATCCTGACGGCATGCAGTTGACGAATGGCGAATTCCATCCGAAACGTTGCGTCGCATTGCTCAATATGTATCTGATGGCTATTTACGGTCAACATACAAGTTGGGTAAAAGGATTCTATAACAATCAGATCTACCTGAACCGCAAAGCGATAGAAGACGCAAAGCTGGAACTGGCTGTCATACAAGAAAAGGCTGCCGAATTCCTGCGCGAATTCAGCGGCGTACAGTTTGTAGCGACCGAAAACGTCCTTCGTACGGGTAACTGGAACGAAAAGACTTCCAAATACCTGCACGGTACACACCTTTCAAGTCGTGGTGACCTGATCATCGAGTTGCAGCCCGGATGGACTATCAACAATGACGATCCGAAAGCAAAAGTAAAAGTAATACGAAATAATGCAGTTATAACCCCGCTGGTATTTATGGGTAACGGTATCAAACCGGAACACATCTACCGCGAAGTAAAAGCCACAGAAGTAGCCCCTACGGTAACCCATGTGCTGAGGATCAGGCCACCCAATGCATCCCTCAGTCTGCCGTTGAGGGAATTGACAATTGACAATGGACAATTGACAATTTCATCTAAATAAATATCCATTGGTATATAATTAAAACAAAATAAACATAGTAACCATCCAATTGATAGAGCCAATTGCATTGTCAATTGTCAATTGTCAATTGTCAATTTAATAAGTTATGGGATTTAATGAATTTATGACGAAGCTGTTCGGCAATAAGTCGCAGCGTGACCTGAAAGAAATTACCCCGTATGTGGATAAGATTAAGGCCGTATATCCGTCAATCCAAAAGCTCTCGAACGACGAGCTTCGTGCAAAAACTGATGAAATCAAACAGCGTATTCAGGATTATGTAGCCGATGAACGCGCAAAAGTGGAAGAACTGCGCAAAGGTATCGACAACAAGGAACTGGAAGAACGTGAAGCGATCTGGGCCGAAGTAGACAAAATCGAAAAGAACATCACGGATAAGATGGAAGTGGTATTGGAAGAATCCCTTCCCGAAGTATTCTCCATCATGAAAGATACGGCCCGCCGTTTTTCCGAAAACGAAACAATCGAAGTAACGGCAAATGACTTCGACCGTAATCTGGCTACCAAATACGATTTTGTGGAAATCGACGGCGATAAGGCTCTCTACCACAACCATTGGGTTGCAGGTGGTAACGAAATCACCTGGGATATGGTCCACTACGACGTACAGTTGTTCGGTGGTGTCGTACTGCACAAAGGTAAGATTGCTGAAATGGCGACCGGTGAAGGTAAAACATTGGTGGCTACCCTGCCTGTATTCCTCAACGCATTGACTCGCAACGGTGTACATGTGGTAACCGTAAATGACTATTTGTCAAAACGTGACTCGGAATGGATGGGCCCGTTATATATGTTTCACGGATTGTCGGTAGACTGTATCGACAAGCATCAGCCGAACTCCGACGCCCGCCGTGCTGCTTACAATGCCGACATCACGTTCGGTACGAACAACGAATTCGGTTTCGATTACTTGCGTGACAATATGGCGATCAGCCCGAACGACCTGGTACAGCGCAAACACAACTATGCCATTGTCGATGAGGTCGACTCCGTGTTGATCGACGATGCCCGTACACCGTTGATTATTTCCGGTCCGATCCCCCGCGGTGAAGAGCAGTTGTTCGAACAGTTCCGCCCGAATGTGGAAGTAGTCGTAAACGCACAGAAAGACCTTTGTTCCAAGATGCTGATCGAAGCCAAGAAAAAAATGGCAAGCAGCGATCAGAAAGAGGTAGAAGAAGGTTCTATCCAGCTGTACCGTTCCTTCAAGGGATATCCGCGTAACAAGGCGCTGATCAAATTCCTGAGCGAGCAAGGCGTAAAAGCCCAGATGTTGAAGACGGAAGAATACTTCATGTCTGAAAACATGCGTCATATGCACGAAGCGACAGACGAACTGTACTTCGTAATCGACGAAAAGAATAACAGTATCGAACTGACCGATAAAGGTATCGACTTGCTGACAGGTAAGACCGACGACCCGACATTCTTCGTATTGCCGGATATCACTTCCCAGCTTTCCGAACTTGAACATATTCAGAACGAAGAAGAAAAACAAGCCAAGAAAGACGAATTGCTGGCCAACTATTCCGTCAAGAGCGAACGCGTACATACGATCAACCAATTGCTGAAAGCTTACACTTTGTTCGAGAAAGACGACGAATATGTCGTGATGGACAACAAGGTCATGATCGTTGATGAACAAACGGGCCGTATCATGGATGGACGCCGCTATTCCGACGGTCTGCATCAGGCTATCGAAGCAAAAGAACGTGTGAAGGTGGAAGCCGCTACACAGACATTTGCAACCATCACTTTGCAGAACTACTTCCGCATGTATCACAAGCTGTCAGGTATGACCGGTACGGCTGAAACGGAAGCCGGCGAATTCTGGGACATCTATAAACTGGATGTTGTCGTAATCCCGACCAACCGCCCGATCGCCCGTAACGATATGAACGACCGCATCTACAAGACGAAGCGTGAAAAATACAACGCCGTAATCGAAGAGATCGTCCAGCTGACCGAAGCAGGACGCCCGGTACTGGTAGGTACGACATCCGTCGAAATCTCCGAATTGTTGAGTCGTATGCTTACCATGCGTAAGATCAAACATAACGTCTTGAATGCGAAGTTGCACCAGAAAGAAGCTGAAATCGTAGCGACTGCCGGACAGAGCAGTACGGTGACGATCGCCACCAACATGGCCGGTCGTGGTACCGACATCAAGCTGTCTCAGGAAGTAAAAGCTGCCGGCGGTTTGGCCATCATCGGTACGGAACGTCACGAAAGCCGCCGTGTAGACCGCCAGTTACGTGGTCGCGCCGGACGTCAGGGCGACCCGGGTTCTTCCGTATTCTTCGTTTCTCTGGAAGACGATTTGATGCGTCTGTTCGCATCCGAGAAGATCGCCGGACTGATGGATAAATTAGGATTCAAGGAAGGTGAAGTATTGGAACACAGCATGCTCAGCAAATCTGTTGAACGTGCCCAGAAGAAGGTGGAAGAAAATAACTTCGGTATCCGTAAACGTCTGTTGGAATATGACGACGTGATGAACTCGCAACGTAACGTAATCTATACCCGCCGTCGTCACGCCCTGATGGGAGAACGTATCGGTCTGGACGTATTGAATACGATTTATGACACTTCCGTTGCAATCGTCGACCAACATGCCGATGGCGACTACGAAGGTTTCAAGTTGGAATTGTTCAAGACTTTCGCAATGGAATGTCCGTTCACGGAAGAAGAATTCAAGAGCGGCAAAGCCGACAAGCTGGCCGATAAACTGTTCGACGAAGCGCTGCAACTGTTCAAACGCCGTATGGAACGTATGACTCAAGTTGCCAATCCGGTGATCAAACAGGTTTACGAACATCAGGGTGCAATGTATGAAAACATCATGATCCCTATTACGGACGGTAAACGCATGTATAATGTTTCCTGCAACTTGAAAGAGGCTTACGAAACAGAAAGCAAAGCTATCACGAAAGCATTCCAGAAATCGATCGTCCTGCATACAATCGACGAAGCCTGGAAAGAACATTTGCGTGAGATGGACGAACTGCGTCACTCGGTACAGAACGCCAGCTACGAAAACAAAGATCCTCTGTTGATCTACAAGTTGGAATCTTACAACCTGTTCAAAAACATGGTGGATACGATGAACCGTAAGACTGCTGCCGTCCTGATGCGCGGTCAGATCCCTGTTCGCGAAGAACCGACTGAAGAAGAAAAGCAGGCTATGGCGGCCCGTCAGGCTGCGATGGAAGAAGCTGCTCGTCAGCGTATCGCTATCCAAAGAGCAGAAGCCGAACGTCGTCAGGACATGAGTAAATATCGTGCTGAAAAGACCGATATTTCCGGTAACAACGATCCGGAAGAACGTGCCCCGCAACAACCGCGCCAAGAACCGGTTCGCGCCGAAAAACGCGTAGGCCGCAACGATCCCTGTCCCTGCGGAAGCGGTAAGAAATATAAGAATTGTCACGGACAAGGTTTATAATCCTATCCGGCAACATGAAAAACGAAAGCGGCCCCGAAAAGGTCGCTTTCGTTTTCTTTATAAATCTAAAAAAACACAAAATCCTTTGTCCCTTACAATACACTTGTTACCTTAGTCGAACTAATTTAAATATTACATTTAATCACCATGAAGAAAATTATCTTATTACTGGCTTTTTGCCTGAGTGTAGGCAATTTATTCGCACAAGATGCGAACGCAGACAAACTGCGCGAAGAAGGGGACGCAGCCATGACTGCAAAAAACTATCCCGAAGTTGTAGCAAAGTACAGCGAATACTTAAAACTTACGAACTATGAAGATGAAAGCCGTGTCTTTAACTGTGCATTTGCAGCTTACAATGCTAAAAAGTATGACGATGCCATCAAATTCTACGACATGGCCATTCAAAAGGGCTATAAGACAGACGACGCTTATGTAGGCAAAGCTATGTCTTTGCGTAGCCAGGACAAAGCAGCCGATTTTACAGCAACAGTCGAAGCAGGTCTGAAAGCCAATGCCCAGAACGCAAATCTCGAAAAACTTCTGTATGCTTATTGCATGAAGAAAGGACAGGCTGCCCAGAAAGCAGGTAAGACTGAAGAAGCGGAAGAACTGTTTAAAGACGTATTAGTTGTAGGTAACGCCAAATATAAAGGTAACGCCCTTTACAGCCTCGGCGTTATGTTCTACAATGCAGGTGCAAAAATCCTGGCAGATGCCAACCCGATCGCAACATCCGATCCTGATAAATACGCAGCTGAAAAGAAAAAAGCAGATGCTCAAATGGCAAAAGCCAAAGGTTACCTGGAGCAGGCAATCGCTCTGAACGCAGCCGATGCCAATTCTAAAAAGATTCTGGATGCTATCAATGCAGCCAAATAAGCAAGACGGATAACAAAACGGATGCAATCCTCCAAAAGACAGGACATCCGGTTTAAGGGTGCTAACCCTATGCCTTACGACTGCTAACCCATAGGGTTACGACCGCTAAAGCATAGGGTTTTCATCATAATTGCACTTACTTGCAAACTCCAATCCTTATTCGAATAAAATCCTGAACCGCGTCAATCCATCCGCATACGTCCTGAGGGAAAAGGAACAGTTGTGTTTTTGGAGAACTTCACGGATAAATATCAAGCCGATGCCCTGGCCACCACGTTTAGTCGAAAAGAAAGGGCTGAACAGCTTGGCCTCCGTTTCCTTGTCAATGCCTTTGCCAGTGTCGGCAATCTCCAGACAGACCGGATTACGGGAGGTACGGATATAAATCTCACCATCATGGTCGATCGATTCGGAAGCGTTCTTGATGATGTTGACCAACACCTGTTCAAAGAGTGAATTGTCCAGATTGACAATCGGCGAAACAGGGTCCAGATCCATCACGATCCGGATATTCCGGTTCAGGCAAATCGTTTCCATAAAACGTTTGCACGAAAAGACAACTGCATTCAGCGGCTGTGTCTTGGCTTGAGGTTCCGGTATGCGAACCACGTCTGCAAACTTCGTGATAAAATGACTCATACTATAACAACGCTCTATCGAAACACGCAGGACTTCACAAATATCTTCTGTGTCCTGCATCTCGCTGAAGGTCGCCTCAAGCGTGTCCAATGTGGAAGTAATACCGGCAGTCGTGTTGTTCACCTCATGAGCAATCATACGGATCACCTTCTCATACGCTTTCTTTTCGGCCTTAAAGACCTCCTGCGTCAACATTTCCACCAAATAGAAGGAATGATGGAAGCCACGATCCACAAACGAAGAATGCGTACATTTATATATATTGGCATCATTCAGGCGGACTGTCTGCGAATCGTACAAGGGGATCGGCTCCAACTCCGCCGCCAAAGGTGAATCCAGTTCCGACAGGCGCTTGCCCACGATATCCGGCAAGGAAGGAACTCCCAGCATCTTATGAGCCGCCGGATTGACCGAAAGGACTTCCTTATCAAGGTTCAACATAATCACCCCCATCGGCGAGGCATTGATCAGCAAATCCAGGAAATGGTTCTGTTCCCTTAGATGCAAGCGTTCGTTCTTCAACTGTTCCATCATCTTGTTGAAAATATCGACAATACGATCCGCCTCCTTCTGTCCCACACGACTCAGACGGGAACTGAAATCCTGCTCCTTCAACAAATCCATACCATTCCCTATAATTGTAAGAGGCTTGATGATACGACTATAGAACACAAACAAATAGATGATTGTCAGGATCACGATCCCTTCCACGAAAAAGAACATAAAAGACGACTCCCCATAGAAAGCATGATAGGTAATAATCGCCAATACAGACAACAGCAATGCAGTCAATATCCAAAACAATCCTTTTATTCTCATCAGTCGGGGCGATTTATTTGTCTACAGGAATATCATATTTCTCAAGACGGCGGTACAGGGCCGCCCGACTGATACCGAGTGCCGTGGCAGCGTGTGAAAGATTACCGGCATGTGTTTTCAGCGCCTGGAGAATCGTTTGCTTTTCCAACTCATCCAATGTCAGGCCTTCAAACGAAGGAGCCCCTTCAGCCTTTGCCGACAATGTCGTATGAAGACACTGGCCCTCGAAGTCAGAGGCCTCCAAAACAGCCTTGCCCGATACCAGTATCGTCCGCTCCACCAAATTCTTCAACTCACGGATATTACCCGGATAAGGCAGTTTTTGCAGGAAGGTCAAAGCTTCGGATGAAAAACGGACAGTAGGCAAGCCGTTTATCTCTGATTGTTTATCGGCAAAATAACGTGCCAACAAAGGGATATCATCTTTACGATCGCGAAGCGCAGGCAGATGAACAGTTATCAGGTTGATACGATAAAACAAATCTTCCCGGAACATGCGTTCAGCCACCATTTCGCGCAAGTTGCGGTTTGTCGCACTAACCACACGGATATCGACTTTGCGAGGACGGCTATCACCCAAAACCTCGAATGTCTGGTCTTGCAGGACACGTAGCAGCTTCACCTGGCAGGACAGTTCGAGATCACCGATCTCGTCAAGAAAGATCGTCCCCTTGTTTGCCATCTCGAAACGTCCGGTACGGTCGATGTAAGCGTCAGTAAACGCTCCTTTCTTATGCCCGAACATCTCGCTCTCGAAAAGACTTTGTGAAAGCCCGCCAAGGTTGACCTTTACAAACGGCTCTTTCACACGAGGGCTGTTCGTATGGATCGCCTCGGCAATCAGCTCCTTCCCTGTTCCGCTCTCGCCGGTTATCAGAACAGAAGCGTTGGTCGGAGCAATCCGGGAAACCGTCCCCAACACATCCATCAACGGGGCACTCTGGCCAATGATCTTATCAAAATGAAATTTATTATCGGCATCCAAGCGGTTCAAAGGTATTTCCAGTTCCTTCTTCTGTTCGCTCAGTTCGATTGCCGTACGGATGGATTTCAGCAGAACGAGATTGTTCCAAGGCTTGGTCACAAAATCAAAAGCTCCTGCCTGCATCCCCTGCACGGCAAGCGAAATGGATCCCCATGCCGTCATCAGGATAACCGGGACGTCAGGCTGGAATATCTTCACCTGCTTCAGCAGTTGTATCCCCTCTTCACCGGTCGTAGTCAGTGTAAAGTTCATATCCATCAGGATCAACTGTGGCACCATCCGGCGTACAACAGCCAATGCCTCTTCCGGTCCTGGAACAGCTTCCGGCTCGAACCCGGCCCGTTTCAACAAGAAGGTTAACGAAGAACGAACGGCTGCATCATCGTCTATTATCAGGATCATTGATGTATGATTTCAAATTTATGATTTATGATTTGCAAATTTATGGAATTTAATCGATCATCGCCTTACGATCTTCTCAAATTCCACATCAAGAGTCCGGTCATTGATAAAATCATAAAGGGTGACACTTCGTATATTGTAATAGTAGTTCCAATAGTCGTACAACTCCTGGATATGCTTCTGTTTAGCCTCATCCTTCGATTGTTGCGCGTCGTTCAGGTCCAAAATATTGATCTTACCGATCATGAATGTCTCGATAGAGGTCTTGTAGCGCTTCTCAGCAATCGCATCGGCTTCCTGAGCGATCTCCAACTGAGCGGCCTGGTTATTAAAGTTTTCCACCAACAAAAAAATATCCTGGTTAAAACTGATCTCCTCCTGACGGATCTTGGATAAAGTCACATCTCGGTTAGATTCGGCAACTTTCACTTTTCCCCGGCGCTTGCCCCAATCGAGGATCGGGATTGTCATACCGACTTCCACCACCTGATTTCCCTTTAATCGGTTATAGGCGGAATCGAACGTATGATCTTTTCCTGTATAACCGATCGTGGCGAAAAGATTGATACTGCGACGATTTCCTTTGGCTGTCGCCACCTCATAATCGGCTTCCAGCTGGCGACGGCGAATATTCTTGGCGAACGAATTGTTTTCCTGCGCTTTTTGCAACACTACCTCATACATCATCCGTAAAGAAGGGGCAGACTCCGGCAGGATCGGCTCGATCACTTCCTGTTCGCTCAACCCCAAAAAAGCGCGGAGCTGAAACATATTGGCATTTAGACCGGATTGTGCCTCGGTCAGCTTCCCCTTCATCTGCAAGGCAGACAGCTTCAACTGCATCAGTTCGCTTTCGGAGATATGACCGATCTTACGCTTGGCAACCGCTATCTCGTACAACTTATCGGCATTTTCAAGGTTCTGCCTGGCAATCTGCAAGTTTTCATTTGCCAGCAGCAGGTTGAAAAAATAGCCGATCGTGTTGATCGTCACTCCTTCCACACTCTCGATATAAGCGGCTTTCGCTTCCTGATAACGGACAGGCTCGATACGCCTTTTCCATTTCTGGTCGTTCACACCGAAAATCGGCTGCGTAAGCGTCAACCCGATAGGTACGCTCATATATTCGTTGAAAGCCCCCTTCCCCAACTGCCGGTTAAAATCGAGAGAAGAGTTCAACGATATCTTACCACCTGTCAAGGCTATATTCTGATCGATCGAAATCTCTCCGTTCAGGCCGAGCGAATTGTTTTGGACAAAAGTGTACGAACCGTCGGACTGCTGGTATTTAGTATACTGTTTACTGTAGGCTGGAAGCGTTCCCTTGAAGTTGATCTCCGGCAACTGGTCGGCAATATGCGTACGGTATTCCCAATAAGCAGTCTTCAGCTCGTTCAAGGCCACTGCTGCATCCACCGATTGCATTTGCGCCAAGTTGATCGCTTCTTTTAGAGTCAGCCTGACAGTATCTTGTTCCTGTGCCTGCAATCCGGTACCCGACAACAGAATAGAAATGATGGCTATATAGATCTTTTTCATCGTAATAAATGTTTTGACTTTCCGTTGGCAAAAGTTATGCCAAAAAGATATATAACTGATTGTCTGTAACATGTCCAAAACAATAGTGTCCGAAAATGAACAGTGTGTCCGTTTTTGAAGTATTATTCATATCTTTGTCCCGTTCTCTCAAAACAATAAATAATATGAAAAACAGCGGCTTCACTTTTCGTAAACGACTGGCCAGTTTCCGGTATGCTTTTAATGGCATCCGTTTATTGATACAAAAAGAGCACAATGCATGGATACATTGTTTTGCTACTATTTGCGTGATTATAGCCGGCTTTTCTTTCGGTTTATCCCAAACAGAATGGATAGCGGTCGTGATCGTAATCGGAGCCGTATTATCGGCCGAAGCAATCAATTCATCCATTGAATCATTGGCAGATTTGGTCTCACCCGAATACAACGAAGCAATAAAAAAAACGAAAGACCTCGCAGCAGGAGCCGTTTTAATTATGGCAATAGCGGCTGGCCTAGTCGGGGCGGTTTTTTTTTTTCCTAAACTGGGATTCTGAATGACTATTTAAAAGAATAATCCTTTATTTCATTGTTTTACAATTCTCTTTGTTTATATTTGTGCCATTATTAATTAAAAATTAAAACAGGAGATTATGGCACGCACAGTAAATTATCCGAAAAGAGCGGAGAAAATTAAAGAAATGATTGATGATTTAGTAAAGGAAATGGGACATTCTCCACACAGAATGGCTAAAAAAGACAAAATCAAACTCATCGATATTGACTTTGAAAATATTGACGTTGTAACACTAATGCAGGTACAGGCACGCATCAGCCGCCTTATTCTTGAAAAAAGTAAATAACGTAAACAAGACATATCTATAAATGAAACGAATTCTTACCCTGATTTTCGTATTATTCGTTTGTTTATCGGGAAAAGCTCAAGAAGTTGAGATAAGCGGAAGTCGCAAGGCTGTCCGTACATCGGGTGATGTGTTGGCGTTCATAACGCCTGTAGCGAGCCTGACTACCGTGTTGGTATTGCAGGATTGGCAAGGATTGAAGCAAGGCGCTTTGGCAGGAGTTTCGACTATAGGTATGACATACGCTTTGAAATATCTGATTAAGAAAGAGCGGCCGGACGGTAGCGACAAACATTCGTTTCCTTCTATGCATACCTCGGTTTCATTTACGGGAGCTGCGTTCATCCAACGGCGCTATGGCTGGAAATGGGGAATTCCGGCTTATGCGATTGCCTCATATGTAGGATGGAGCCGGACATATGCCAAGAAGCACGACTGGTGGGACGTAGTGGCGGGAGCTGCTCTCGGAGCTGGAAGCGCCTACATTTTTACCCGTCCGTTTACTACGAAGCATAACCTGTCTATCAGCCCTGTTGCGAGCGATAAACACTTCGGCATATATGCATCCATGACATTTTAGAAGTTTAAGCCCGGTCTCGCAATCCCTGCGAAATCGGGCCTTTCTTTGTTAAACAAATAGTGTTATTCCGTTTTACATTACCTGCCGCCCATCGAAGAAACGTACCGTACGACTTGTCTGTTTTGCCTGCTCCTCGTTGTGGGTAACCATGACAATGGTACGACCGTCTTCCTTGTTCAGCTTGTGGAGTAATTCCATGACTTCAGCTCCCATCTTGGAGTCCAGGTTACCGGTCGGCTCATCGGCGAGGATGATGTCAGGGTTGCCGACAATGGCACGTGCGATGGCGACACGCTGGCACTGGCCGCCAGAGAGCTGCGTCGGGAAGTGGCGCATACGGTGAGAAAGGCCGACCTTTTCGAGTACGGCTTCAGCTGCGGCACGGCGCTCCTTGGCACTGACCTTGCGGTAGAGAAGGGGCAGTTCGACATTATCAAGCACGTTTAGCGAATTAATCAGGTGGAAAGACTGGAAAACGAAGCCTAGCTTTTGGTTACGGAACTCGGCTAGTTGCTTGTCGTTCATATTGATTGTGTTGACTCCGGCAATCTCGACTGTACCGTAGGTCGGGGCATCCAGTAGCCCGATGATGTTCAGCAGTGTAGATTTACCGCAACCGGAAGGCCCCATGATACTCAGGAATTCTCCTCTATCGACCGTCAGGTTCACGTTCTCCAGGGCTACCGTTTCAATTTCTTTCGTCCGGTAGATCTTCTCAAGATTTGTAAGTGTTATCATAATCGTTATTGTTTGTTGTGGACAGGGTTGAGGCTGCCCGTTGTTATTATATTCTTCGTATATACTTCCAACTGGCAAATTGCATGCCAAAGAAGTAAATGACTATTTATCAATCATTATGCAAAACAAAAGGTGTCCGATATTGAACACATTGTCCGTTTTTGCATCATTCGTCATGCAGCGTATCGGCCGGTTGCAGACGCATGGCGCGATAGGCAGGAAAGCCAATACCGACAGCGACCATGATGCCGATCATCCCAAGCGTTATCCCCATACCACAGAGCAGGCGCCCAAGCATCGGGATCTGCATCTCGCTCTGCTCCGTCACTTCTAAATACATCAAGTTCGCAAAGATGAATACGGCAGGGACAAACGCCACACCTAACAGGACAAACCCTTCGGCAAAAAGGTGGCAGAAAATATTACGTCGGGAAGCCCCCATCGCCATCCTGAGACCGATCTCGGCGCTACGTTGCTGCGTGCGGAACCAGAAGGTACCGATGATACCTAAGAAAACGTTGAGCAGGAAAAAGAGGATACCGGAGAAATACATCCGTATATTATCCACCCACGACCTAAGCATCTCATCGCGATAATACGACATAGGAACCACCTCCTTCAAGTAAATATTGCCGAGGCGCAGTTGCTGCGACATCTCGCGGGTGAAGTCGGCAACGAAATGCCCATTATCGGCATCCGGCTTAACGCGGATGAAAAGCCGAAGGCCATTGACTACCTGTACGCTTGACTGCCGAAAGGCCTCATCCGAGCCAATAGGCTTGTAATAGGCACAGCTATACTCATGAAACTCCGAATAACGTTGGGGTTCCGAAACTGCACCGATACGATAGAAGACACTATCCTGAGCTCCCTGATCGGTTATCTGAATCTCCCGGTTTTGCGCTTTCGAAGCATTTCCAAAGAAGTAATCGGCTACAGTCGAGGTTATGACCACCTCGTTCTTACGCAAAGCCTGTTCCAGCTTATCACTCGGACCACCATCGGCCGCCTTCACTTTGAAGACACGAAAGTAAGACGGATCGACGTAGCGTACATATCCGTTACGAATCAGGGAGTCTTGCCTGAACGAAGCAAATCGATTGTTGAAGCGATAATGAAAATGCACATGGCTGGTAAAGCAGACATCCTCCACTTTCGGATGATGGGCCAGACGGTCGCGAAGCGTCAGGAAATCGGCTCCGCCACACTGGTTATGCACGGCTGACGTATCATAATCAGCACTATTCTGCGGAACAGTTGCAAGTTCCACATAATAAACATGAGAGATGTCGAAGCCGAGTGGCCGTGAGTAGCTCTTGTAATTGACAAACAAGGCATCTGCCGCGTACCAGAGGAAAACCGACACGATTGCCAATTCGAGATAGATGAGCACATTCGTCTTGCGCTCATTCCAAAGTTGTATGAAGATCATTCGTAACATAAGCCATCAACCATTTATAGATTTCGTAATGTCCACCCGCGACACTCTCCATGCCGGTATTCCCGCCGACATCAAGTTCATCACCAGACAGAAAAATAAAGCAGCCAAGAAGACATAGCCGTTGAGCATATTCATCGACAGCCCGGCCTCTCCCAATGAAGTGACCAGCAACCAGTCGCGCAGCAGCCACATCGCAACAAATGAGAGGCAGAATCCCAACAGCCCGCCGATCAGCGTGAGCACCAGATTCTCCATCAGGACTTGCCCGATGATATTCCCCTTCGTGGCTCCGAAAGCACGCCGTACTCCCAGTTCGGCGATCCGTTTACGCATCCTTGAAAGCGTGATCCCCGAAAGGTTCAATGCAGGAACGAGCAACAGGACAAACAGGATGATTGCATAGCGGAGGTAGACTTTCGCCACCGTCATTTCCAGTCCGCTGTTCGAATCGAACATCCATTCCTCGACTTGCGAGTTGGGTTGGTCGAATATCTTGGCCCGGCAGTCGGACAGTTTGGAGTTATAGAGGCGGACACGTTCATCCACATCGCGCTTGAGATCATTACGGCTAAATCCTTCTTTCAGCATGACATAGCAGTTGAACAAGCCGCCGATGCCTTCATTCCAGCTAGTATTATAAGCCGGCGTAGCAGTATAGGGAATCCAGATATCGGCATAGGCTTTCTTTGCAAAGCGCGAAATATCTTTCACCACTCCGCAAACCCGGAAAACCGTGAAGTCGAGCTTTATATCCTTGCCCACCGCCTGCTCACTTCCGAACAGAACGCGTGCCACGCTCTCGCTGAGCACAGCTTCGCGGATACCGCTCTCGAAATTGGCCTGCGTGAAAGGTGCACCACCGATAAAATCGAAGTCGAAGAACTTCCAGAAAGCAGGATCCGTTTCTATGATCCGGCTGTTATAGCTATTCCTTCCGTCCATGCTGGCTGCGGATTGTTTGCTCCAATCGTCACGGATTACGGCCGTTACCAGTTCCGCACTCTTCAAAGGATAACAGCATTCATGTATGAAAGGCAAACCGATGTTGCCATAAGAGATGCGCCGCCCGTCTTCCTTTCCTTCCGACATCACCGAATTGAAATAATAAGAACGTCCCCGGTTTACCTCCGGCTTGAATCCTGCTGTATTCACGATATACAGGATCACGATCACCATGATCATGCAGATAGCCAAAGCTGTCCCGAGGATGGAGATCACGCTTAACAGCTTGTTCTCCCTCAAGAGTTGAATGGCTTGTTTAAAGTAATGTTTCATCATAATCGAACAATTGTATAATATGCCAGGAGAGTAAACAAATCGCGTGCCAAACAACTAACCTACTGATTTAATGCAAAATGCATAAAAACCGAATGTCCGATAATGAACAGTAGGAATCATTATCGGACATTCGGAAACGGTTTCGGCAATCCGGTTATTCTCCGGACCGGAAAAGAGAATCGAGCAAGGCAGTGATCTCATCGGAGGAGATGGTGTCGCGGTCGGCCTTGTCATAAATCGTGAGTAGCGTTACCACACCTTCCTCATCGGCACAAATGATCGCCTCGGTATAGGTAATCACCCTCGCACCATGACTTTTGCCCTTTCGCTTGGAAGTAATGGCCATGCGCACCTTACGCACACCGCCACCAAGGTTGACACCGACACAAGGGCTTTCTTCCAGTTCATCGATCAGATCATCCACGTCATCTTTCAAAGAGCGGTATCGTTTGCTCAAACGCTTGAACTCCCGGTCGAACGTCTCATGATGTATAATAACTTTAGCCATGCTAATCAATCTAAAGTTTTCAGCCATTCCCGGGCATCCATAAACTTATGCCCGACATTCTTGCCCTCACGCAAATCTTTCAGATCCTTCAGACCTTCCCTTATATCGGCCAGAATCTCCTCTTTGGTAGGCTCCACATAATCGTCAGCTTCCATCTCCTTTACCCTTGCCTTTTCTTTGAGGCGGCGCAGTGAGGCAAGCGCTTTCTTGATCAGTTGCTCATTGTCATCGAGGGACATTACCTCTTGCAGCAATGACATTTTCATTTCAATAGCAGACATAACGCATTCCTTTCTTTTTGGTTTACAGTTACAAAGATAACAAAGAATTATGAAAGTAGAAAGTTCCACTCATAGGGCAACCAAAATCACGATCAAATATCATTTTTATTAGTAAAGATTTTCCGCAAAACAACCATCATACTACTATCATGCAACTATAGTGCATAAAACCTCCTGGAACAAGGCAGATAAACAGCCCCACATCCCTGTTCCGGTTTCATCAAGATCCGGGTCTCCACATCTTCCACACCCGGATCTC
>OGQT01000419.1_pt1 | contig 39633 bp, 37 predicted proteins | sample 1553261 | NCBI WGS metagenome assembly OGQT01 (sample SAMEA2579992, study PRJEB22360) | human gut metagenome | biome: human gut; feature: human-associated habitat; material: faeces | place: Denmark | collected 2008/2010
TTCTTAATATGTTCTTCTAATCCTTTTATTTCTTGATTATTATTATTATTTTTATATTTATTTAATTCTTCTAAAATAATTTTTTGTTCACCCTTGCTTTTACTCCTAAATGAATCGAGTACTGAAAAATCTGATTTATCTAATAGCTCATTTAATGAAATTTTAAACAATAAACTATTCATACTATTATTTAACATATCTTCTAAAAATATCGGATTTTTTCTATTTTCATTAGGTGATACAACCATTTCATTTAAGTTTTTTCTAAGATTAAATCAATATCATTTTTAGTATAACCTTAAAGAACCAAAAGTTCGGATAATTCTAGATTTAGTACAAATGCTAATTTTTTTAATGAAAGTGCATTAAGTTTCTTTCTTGAATCATTCTCTATTTTAGCAATCGTATTATTATCAATACCAGTTTGTCCTGTCAATTTCCTTTGTGAAATACCTTTTTTAACACGAGCCTTTTTTATTATTTCGGATAGTGTTTTACTATTCACACTATTTCACCTCACTTAAACATAAATATATTTTATCATTTTTTTAATAAAACTTAAACATTATGTGAGTTTTAATAAAAATTTTGTGAGTTTTAATAAAAAAATATATTGACTTTAAATTAAATTATATATTTCCTTATATCATTGGCGATGTTTGCTCTGATATTTATTGGAACTGAATTTCCACAAGAATACAACATTAACAAATATGATGATATGAGTAAAGTAAGTATTCCACAAATAAGAAGCTTATGTAACACTTACAATGTAGCAGTAATTATTACTCATCATCTTAATAAAAGTGGATAACCGCTAAAGTTGTATTGATGGATGTTTATATCTTACTAAAAATAAGGATTTAGATGATATATTGTATAAGACAATATTTGAAACTTTATATTATTGTGGACTTCGTAGAGGTGAACTTAGAGTTTTAACTTAAAAAGATATAGATTTTAAAAATCAATATTTAAGTGTTAATAAAAATATTGTAGCAACTCAGGGTGATGAAAAGAAACCATATATGATAACTACACCTAAAACAAAATCTAGTATAAGAAATATTCCTATACCAAAAGTATTAATGGAAGATATGAAAGTATTATATGAAGTTTCTAAAAGACATTATGGATTTAATGATGACTGGTATTTGTTTGGAGATACTGATCCAATTGCAAATGGAAAGTTAAGACATAGAAAAAACAAAGATTGTAAGTTGGCGGGGGTTAAGCAAATTAGAATACACGATTTTAGGCATAGTTGTGCATCACTTTTAATAAATAGTGGTGCTACTATAAATGTTGTAGCAAAGTATTTAGGACACACAAAAATAGATGAGACATTAAATACTTATTCCCATCTATTTAAGAATCAATTAAATGAAATAATTAATATTATAGACAAACTAAATTAAAATGGGTACTATTTGGGTACCTAATACATATATCAAATGGCATAAAGCCCTTATAAACAAAGTATCCCGTCATTTCTGACGGGATTTCAGGGGGCGGTTAGAATTCACGTACTTCAAAGTTTATATAAATACTTTTGCGTTTATTTAAAAGGATTTAAAAGTAAATAAAATAACTAAATATTATAAGAATTTTAAATTCTTGGTAGTTGAAAAGGTAGTTGAGATATTTCTTAACTACCTTTTTTTATGACAAGATGACAATATTACTGATGGTGCCTCAAACAAGTGTCATTTTGTCATTTTTTCTTCTTTAAACTCATTTATTAATGCTATAAATTCATCATCAGACATTTTTACATATATTCTACTACAGTATTTTTTTTGGAATAACATCACATTATGTACTGATAAACCACAATTTTTAATTATTAATATTTTCCTTTTTCTAGTTGCTTTTTTATCCTTATTATTTTTAAAAAATATTCTAATAAATAGTACTTCATATTTTGAATACAACTCTATTAAATATTCTAATGGTATAATTAATATTAAATATACAATTGGAATCATGAAACTTATAAAAGTATTCAAAACATTTAATTCTTTATACTCTCTTAATCCAAGTTTAAAAGTTTCATAAAAGAACCAAATACTAATAATTACAAATATTGTTTGCATAAACTTATGTACAATTTTGTATTCTTCTTTTCTTTCAGCAACAGCATCTACCATTGCTAAGAATGTAATAATAGGAATAATTAGTAACTCAACCCAAAGTTTAAATGTAAATGTACTATAAAAAAACTCTATAACAATTGTAAACTTTAAATTATCTTTTAATACTTTCCAAATATATTGTTCATCAGATTCCCTAGATGCTGCATTAAAACAAAATATTACTCCTGATGTTATATACCATATAATAATATCCTTTATGTAACAATTATCCCATATTGACGTTTTAGAAAATAATAATGTTATTAAAATCACATATAAAGAAGTTATTATCCATATTTTTATTAAATTCTTTCCAAATAATATTTTAATAACGTCTAGGGCAGAATATCTTGTTTTCTTATTAATTAATACATATACTGATAAAATCAAAATCCAAATTATTGTAGCCCACTCTCGAGTAGATAAAATACTTAACCATTTTAAAAAATTAGTCATACTTCACCTTTGTATATTTGTTAAAAATTATTTTATTAAATCAGTATAATACATTATTTCTTTATTTAATGATTTAGCAAACTCGATTTCACTTTTAGTGCTACTACCTATATAATCATTAACATTTACAACTAAAATAGCATCAGATAGTTTTATTCTTTCTTTATGCATTTTATCAAGCATTAATGCTTCTTCTTCAGTAAAGTCATCTTTGCTAGTTTTTGATGGATTATATATAGGTACTAACATACAATTACCTTCTAGTTCCATTTTTTCTGTTATTTCCATCATTTCATTAACAATTTTCAAACTACCACACACTGTTATTATCTTCATTTATTTCACATCTCCTTTTTAAAATCAATTGTATATGGTTATCATCAAGCCGTAATTATTATTTAATCAAAATTCCAAATACCTAAATATCCTTTGGCTTTAATAGGTTTGTCTAATACTTTTATATCTTTTAATATCCATGCATATCTTCCAACAGCATAAATACCTGTTATATATTCATTTTTATTTTTCTTCATTTTTTCTATAAATTCTTCTGTCATTTCAATACAATCAATTAATTCACAAGAGCAAATTATGTTTCCATAATTTAAACAATTAATATCAACTAAATCTATCAACTCTTTATTATTTTTATATTCTTTTGGAATTTTTGTTGAACTTGCATGAATGTATAATTTACCTCTATAATTAGTTTTCCAACTTCTAGTTTCTATTGTTTTAATACCATTTTTAATTAAAGTTGCGTATGGTTCAGTTAAACTTAATACTTTCATATAATAACGTTCTCCTTATTTTTAGTCAATATAATTCCATATTTTTTTATATTGCACTAACTGTTCAGCCTTTTTAATTTGTGCTACTGGGTGATATAAAGGAATAATAACATAATCATCTTTATTTATTTCAGGATATTTTCTAATAGTTTCCTTTAGTGTTCTTTCTATATCAAAATTTAATAAGTTAGATAAAGATAATAATGGATAATATCCTAAAGTTAATATTACTTTTGGCTTTACTATCTCGATTTGTTTTAATAAGAAATCACTACATTTTAGAGTAGATTTTTTTAAATCAATATTATTTCCTCTATAATTATCTCCCTGTCTTGCACACATTATTGCATTTGTTATAAATATATCATTTAACGAATACCTACTGTTAGAAGATTCTTTTATATATTTTTCTAATATTTTTTTGGTATTACTTTTTTCTGACTCAATTAATTCATTCCAATTACTTTTATCTTCTTTTAACAAATTATTTAGTTTTTTCATATCATTATAAGGTCCCCAGTCTTGACCTATAATCATAATCTTGGAATCTAGTCTATTAAACCAATCAGTCCATATAGATGGTATATTTGAACTAAAGTTATAATCATTATAAATATTTATCAATGACTTCTCTTTACATTTAAAATTAGTGCATTTATCACATTTAGACATAGTCTTTAATAATTTATTAAAGGACTCTTTTTTCATTATATCACCACGACCTAATTTAGAATTTTTATTTTACTTCGTATTTCATCATAAGAAGTATTATCTGTACAAACTATATCGTAGTTTTCTTTAAAAGATTCTAATCTTTCTTCTATTTTTTCATCTAAAAAACCCAATTTATAAACATTTCTATTAGTACCTGCCATATTTATATCTAAAACACTATTGCCAAGAAGTAAAATATTATTTCTGCCTATAATTTTACTTTTAATATTTGATGGTAAAAATACTTCATTTTTATTTAATGGATGAGTTAAATTATTATCTCTAACTCCTTTAACTATGCCTTTTTCATATTCCAAGAAATTAGAACAAATATAAATATTTGAATAATTGCAATTATTTCTAATTAAAAATTGTTCAATAATATTACCAACACCTGCTGATATTACTATAATAGGAATATTTTTTTCATACATTGTCTTTAAAAAATCAATTGCTCCATCTCGAAAAGCCATAATACTTTCGTTATTAGCAGCATAGTTTATAATTTCTTCTGTAATACCAAAATTAATTAATGTTTCTATATTTTTTCTATACCATTCACTCATGATTGGCATTTTTTCTTCAATTGATAATGACTCATCAATTTCAAATTTATGATAATGACTAAATATTCTTATACATTCATCAATAAATTCTTTTGTAACTTTAGGATTTTTAAAAATACTTGCCCAAGAACTATCACTATTATCCTTAGTAATTGTTCCATCAAAATCAGTCAAAATATATAAATCATTTACAGAAATAGAGTTTAAATTATTTAACTTTTCATTATTCACTAAAATCATTATTAATCATCTCTCTTTCTATAAGTCATTAGGTAATTTACTATAATCATATTTATTCATAATTGGATTTAATAACTCTTGTGCTTTATTTAATTCTTCAACTGCTTGTTCTAAGGTGTATTCACTTTTACCTTCTTTAAGTAATGTCAAATGCTCTACTACCTTAAATATGATAAATCCAGCCTCTCTTACTTTTTCTCTTTTAGTAAAATCAAATTATAATAAATCTGTTTCTAATTCTTTATATTGTTCAATTAAGTTCTTTAAATCTTTACTAGATTTATTTGCATATTTTCCTTTAGAAAAATAAAAAAGCATTTTGTCATTTTTTTACTATAGATTACATTTTGATTTTATCATTTTTTTAAACATATGTCCATTTTACATATTGAAATAAATCTTTATAAATAAAAAATACCATGTTATTGGTATCTAGATAAATCCAAAATAGTTAAAAATCCCTTATAAACAAAAGTATTCCCCTCTCTCGAGGGGAATTTCAGGGGGTTCGGTTGAATATACACTCATTCTATATATCAATGAGTGATATCAGCATGATATTTATACCATCATGCATTATAATCATAAATTAAATTTTCTAAAAAGTCAATTCATTTATCATTAATTTTTTATAAATTTTTCTTCTTTACACTTTAGAAACTATTTAGACATAGTAAGAACCATTCTTTTTCCCATAGGCTTTGACACAGTCTGCTTTTTCTCATCAGAAATAAATTTACCTACTGCAAAAATAGTATCTTCTAGTGTTGGATCTTGATGATTACCAAAAATAATCTTTTGTACTTTTTCATTAGCAGATCTCTTATTCTTATGAAGATTATCTAATGAATTGTTAAAACGATTAAGTCCTATCTCAAAATAAAAGCATGCTGATTCCAAATAAATATAACTACTTCTATTATGAACAAGTGCTCTCATTTCTTCCTCGGACCTTGAATCCATTCCCTCTATTACTTCTTCTACAACATCTTTCAAATAAATATAATCAGGATCATTAACGTTATATCCCAATCTCTCTAGAAGCGTATCTTGTTGACGTATCACTACTTTCTCTCCTTTCTTCTGCATTTTTCGGTTAAAAAAAACACAGGTACTATTTAGTGACTCCGTGCTTGTTGCTCGTGTAGAATTATAAAATTCCAGCATAGCTCACATACCTAATATATGCTTATATGCTCTCACTGATACCAATTATATTAAATTTTTCATTATTTGTCAAACGAACATTTACAAATTAAGCATTATTAATCGATGCAATTAATGTCTTTTTTAACTTTTCTTCTTCATCCTTCTTATTCTTTAAATACTCCATTGAATCTTTCTTAGCTTGTAATAAAATCTTATAGTCATCCTTTAAATTAGCTATTTTAAATTCCATATCTCCACTTTGTTTTGTTCCAAATAAATCACCATGACCACGTAATTTAAAATCTTCTTCACTAATTACAAAACCATCATCAACATTTTTCATAATCTCAAGTCTTTTTGCATCTGAATCACTAATTAAAATACATTGTGATTCAAAACTGCCTCTACCAACTCTACCTCTTAACTGATGAAGTGTAGAAAGTCCAAAACGATTAGCATCAAAAATAACCATCGTAGTAGCATTACTAACATCTACACCAACCTCAATAACTGTTGTAGAAATAAGTATTTGTATACTACCTTGTGCAAACTCTTGCATAATTAAATCTTTAGCACCACTTGCCATTTTTCCATGAATAATATCTATTTTAAAATTCTTTCCAAAAGCTAATGTCATTTGGTCCTTCAAATTACATACTGTAGCCAATTCAGAATTTTCAACATCTTCAATTAATGGTGCAATTACATACACTTGATGTCCAGCTTTTAATTCTTTAAACATCATTTCTAAAACATCTTTAATTTCATCATTCTTCTTTAAATATGTAGTAATATGTCCCCTTCCCTTAGGTCTTTCTTTAATAATAGACATATCCATATCTCCATAAATAGTCAAGGCATAAGTTCTAGGAATTGGTGTTGCACTCATATATAAAATATCCGGTCTAACTCCCTTATTCTGTAAATTAGCTCTTTGATTAACTCCAAATCTATGTTGTTCATCAGTTATAACCAAACCTAAATTCTGATACTCAACTTCCTCTTGAATCAAAGCATGAGTTCCTATAACCATATTTATAGAACCATCTTTTAATCCACTATAAATCATTTGCTTTTCTTTTTTTGGAGTTGATCCAGTTAACAAAGCAACCTCTACATCTTCTCCTTTTAGAAATTCTTTTAAATTATTATAATGTTGAACTGCCAAAATTTCAGTAGGTGCCATTAAAGCACTTTGAAACCCACTTAAATAATTTGCATACATAGCAATAAATGAAACTATTGTTTTACCACTACCAACATCACCTTGCAATAATCTATTCATTCTACTATCAGACTTTAAATCTTCTAAAATCTCATCAACAGCTTTTTGTTGATCACCAGTTAACTTAAATGGAATTTTTTTGATAAATTCATTCATTTTTTTAGTATCTATTTCTCTGCTAAGTCCTTTATTATGTTTTTTATTCTCTAACTTTAAGAAATTAATTTTAAACATAAAAGCAAATAACTCTTCATATTTTAACCTAATTGTTACTTCTTTTAATTTCTCAGGAGTAGATGGATTATGAATGATATTAAGGGCTGTCTTCTTATTTAAAAATTTATACTTTTCTACATATTCTTCAGGAATATAATCATGAATATCACGTCCACAACTAAGTAATGCCATATTAATATAAGTTTTTAAATTTTTATTAGTAAGACCACTAGTAGAATGATACACAGGTTCTATTTTAACTTTATTAGAAAGAGACTCCATTTTAATTTCTGAAGCAGTTATAACGTTTTTCTTCTTATCAAACTTACCAATTACAGTAACTCCAACCCCAACTTGTAATTGATTCTTTAAAAATGCTCTATTAAAAATAGAAACTCCAACTACTCCACTTGGTGTCACCAATCTAAAATTCATTTTATTAAGTCCAGCTTTAAATCTCATTAAAATAGGAACACTTTCTATTTTTCCATCAATAATTATATGTTCACCATCTTCTGTTTTAGTAAGATCACCACGTTCTAAAATATCATAACGAAATGGATAATGTGTAACTAAATCTTCTACTGTATATATATTAAGTTTATTTAAAAGACATAATGCTCTAGGTCCAACACCTTTAATATCTTTTAACTCCATCATAGTCCCACTTCCTTCTCGCCATATTATAGCATATTCACAAAAAAATCTCTACAAAAAAAGAGACTTTTTTTACAAATCTCCATTTATTTTTATTTACTAAAATGCTTAATAAGATATTCTTCAACACCCTTGTTATTGTTATCCAAAGTAACATCATAAGCAATTTTTTTAACATCATCTAAAGCATTTTCTAAAGCTATACCATAACCAACATTTTTTAAAAGAGTTATATCATTATACCCATCACCAAAAGCTATAACTTCATCTAAACTACACTTTACTTTCTTTGAAACTTTAATAACACCATGTAACTTATTAACTTCCTGATGAGTAACTTCTACAATATATCTAGAACCATTAATCTGTAAATTTGCACAAATCTTTAAATCCATCTTATCTAAATCACTCATACAATCTTTAGCATCTTGAATACTCTTAAAATACAATTCTATTTTATATATATTATCTTTATTATTGCTTAAGAAACAATTATAGTCTTTTTCTCTTATAACATCAAAATCTTCTTCATATGCACTATTTTTACTAAGTAAGTGCCATACATTATGATCAGTAACATATATAATTGATCTATCTATATATTTTTTAACAATCTTTCTAACATTTGTAATTAATAAATTTTTTTTATAAATAGCTTTTTTCAAACTTGTATCATAAATATATGCACCATTACTTGATATTATATAATCCATAAAACAAAAATCTTTATTATAATCAAGTACTGATTTTAAACATCTTCCCGTTGCCACTGCAAATTTATGACCATTTCTTCTTAACTTATCAATCAATCCAACCGTAGAATATGGAATACTACCTAAATCATCTATCAAAGTACCATCAAAGTCAGAAACTATAAGCATACTCATACAAATTCCCCCTAAAAATATTAAAGACTTTGATATAAAAAGCAAGCACCTACAGCTACTAAAGCTACTAAAATAAGTATTAATAAAACTTTTACTATTACTGGAATATGCTTTTCATTATCGTCATCTTCATCAGTAAAGAAATCTTTATCAGATAAATCCATAGATTTTGTATAAAAAGATTTATCTATATCTCTCATTATATCACTACTTGGTTCTTTATAATCTTTTTTTGCTTCCTCTACTTTCACCATATCTTCTTTATTAAGAATATCTTTACCTTTTATATTATCTTTATCATTATTTTCATCTTGTTTAATAGCTGATTCTGCAGGCACTTTATCAAGTGCACTAGTAGCCATCAAATCACTTAATAAATCTACTCCTGTTTCTTTAGATATTTCTCCCGCTAAAGTTTTTGATGTAATTGTATCTATAAGACCACGTAATTCATTATCATCAGGCTTATTTCTATTTTGTTTTTCTTTTCTATACTTTTCAAGTTCTTCTGGATTTAAAGAAGCCAAAATATTATAGTTAGTATTTTTCAATTTTCTTTTTTCTTCCATTGAATCTTTATCTTTTCTATTTTCTTTTGCCATCTCTAAAATACTATTAATATCATAAACTCTATTTTCATGATCTTGATACAAATGATTAAAATCATCTAATTCTTTTTTTACTTTAGGTTTATTTTCAAAAGAAGTATACTCTTTTCTTTTTTGATAATCTTCTCTAGTACTATAATCTCGCCTATTTCTATCTATTAACGTAGTATTACTATTAGTAACATCTGTAAAGTTAGTGTATTTAGCATTCGTTCCTATATTTTGATAAAGTTCTTGATTTCTTCTAGATCTACTAGTTCTTTCTGTATCATTATCAAGCTCTCTGTAACGATCCATACGACTACGCATCTATACCACCTTCTTACTATAAGAGTAACATATAATCACAAAAAAATGAACTTTTTTAATAATTTCTAAATTTTCTTTACGTAAATATTATTTTTAGATATAATATAATAGTAAAGAAAAGGAGATATAAAATGAAAGTAAAAGTTAATGAAGATGCTTGCATTGGATGTGGAGCTTGTGCCGCAATTTGTGATGAAGTTTTTGAAATGAATGACGAAGGTTTATCTGAAGTTATTGTTGATACAGTTCAAGAAGAAAATGAAGAAAGCGTAAAAGAAGCTATCGAATCTTGTCCAACAGGGGCAATTGAAGAAGAATAAAAAAATGGTTCTCTAACCATTTTTTTGTTTTGTTAATGCATATATTTTAGAAACTTCCTTAGGAGATAATCTTCTATAATCACCAGAAGTAAGTCCTTGTAAAGTAAATATTCCTACTCTTTCTCTTTTTAATTTTAAAACCTCAAATCCTACAGCTTCAAACATCTTCTTTACTTGATGATTTCTTCCTTCATGAATAGTTATCTCTACTATTGAACTATTAGTTTTTAAATCAGTTTTTCTTAATTTAACACGACATTTTTCGGTTTTTTTACCATCTATTACTACTCCATTTTTTAATTTGTTGATAGAATCGCCTTTAATAATACCTCTTATTTTAGCAATATAAACTTTATCTATTTTATTATTAGGGTGCATCATTATATTAGCAAATTCCCCATCATTAGTTAATAAAAGTACTCCTGTTGTATCATAATCAAGTCTGCCTACTGGATAAATACGACTATCAGTTTCTATTAAATTAACAACTGTTTTCCTATTTTTATCATCACTACAAGATGTAATAACTTCTCTTGGTTTATTTAATAAGTAATATTCTTTTTCTTCTCTTCTTAATAATTCTCCATCTACAACAATAGATTCCTTACCAGATACTTTAACTCCAAGTTCTGTAACTACTTCTCCATCTATTTCAACTTTTCCCATTTTAATTAACTCTTCTGCTTTTCTTCTTGAACAAAGACCACTAGCCGCAATAAATTTTTGTAATCGTTCCATATAACCACCTCTATCTTTATTTTACACACTTTATATTAAATATTCAATTAAGTCCCCTTCAAATATCGGTATTATATCATAAAAATTAAATAAACTAAAGAACTTTATTAGAAATATTGAATAAATTATTTATAAAGGAGTGTTTTATATGAATCAAAATGGTTACTATTATCAACCATATTCTTATGATCGTAATAGTGAAATAATGTCAACAAATAATAGTATTTATCAACCTGCAATGGAAGCATACCCACAAGATGAAAGATTTTTCTGGGCACCTTTTGTTGTAGGAGGTCTTGCTGGAACAGCCCTAGGATATGGTATAGCAAATAACAATCAAATTAATCCAAAAGGTGGCTGCTGCATGCAACCAGTATATTACTACCCAGTAGCTCAACAAATGCCTGCACCATATAGTTACAATAATAATTTCTACTACTAATAAATTATAAGGAGTATTAGACTAATACTCTTTTCTTATGCAAAGAAAAAGAGAATGAAAATCATTCTCCAAATTTTATAATTCAAATTGGGAATTATATAATTTCTCATAAAATCCTTTTTGTTTCATTAACTCTTCATGATTACCTTGTTCAATAATATTTCCCTCTTGCATTACTAATATTAAATCAGCATTTTTAATAGTTGATAATCTATGAGCAATTATGAATGAAGTTCTTCCTTCAGTTAATTTATCCATAGCCTTTTGAACTAACTCCTCTGTTCTAGTATCAACATTTGATGTAGCCTCATCTAAAATTAAGAACGGAGCATCTTCTATCATACCTCTAGCAATTGTAAGTAATTGTCTTTGACCTGCAGAAATACTATCACTTGCAGAAATAGTAGAATTATAACCCTTTGGTAAAGTTTTAATAAAGTGATCAAGTCCAACTTCCTTACATACATGTTTAATTTCAGCATCCGGAACATTTTTTCTATTATAGACTATATTTTCTTTAACTGTACCATTAAATAACCAAGTATCTTGTAACACCATAGTAAATAAATCATGAATATTTTCACGAGATAAATCATTGATTGATACATTATCTATTTTTATATCACCACTATTTATTTCATAGAACTTCATAAGTAAATTAACCATAGTGGTTTTACCAGCACCTGTTGGGCCAACAATAGCAATTTTTTGTCCAGGCTTTACCTTTGCACTAAAATTATTAATTGTTGGTTTATCATTTCCATCATATTTAAACATAACGTTGTCAAATTCGATTTCACCTTTAACCTTTGATTTATCTAAAACACGTGCTATATCTTTCTGATCACTCATTTCTTCTTCATCAGCAAATTCAAATACTCTTTCACTAGCTGCCGCTGTTGATTGTAACTGTGTCATAGCTTGAGCTATTTGAGAAAGTGGAGATGTAAATAATCTTACGTATGAAATAAACGCTACTATAACACCAAAACTTATTTGATCATTCAAGGTTAATAAAGCACCAACAATACAAACTGCAACATAACCAAAGTTACCAATAAAAATCATCATTGGCATCATTAAACCAGATAAAAATTGACTCTTTCTATTAGCTTCATACATTTTCTTATTTAATTTTTCAAATTTCTCATTTGAATCTTTAACACCATTGTAAGTCTTAACAACATTAAGACCAGAATATATCTCTTCTATATGTCCATTTAAATTACCCAACTCTTCTTGTCTTGCTGTAAAATATTTTTGACTCTTTCCTAAAACAGCAAACATAAAAATAAATCCAAATAAACTTGATAAAATTGCAGTTAAAGCCATAATCCAGTTAGTTACAAACATCATAATAATTGTACCAATAAATAAAGTTGTTGCACTAACTAATGTTGCTAAAGACTGGTTCATTGATTGAGCAATTTGATCAACATCATTAGTTACTCTTGATAATATATCCCCTACTTTATGTTTATCAAAGTACTTAAGTGGTAATTTATTAATCTTTTCTGAAATAGTTGTTCTTAATTTTTTAGCAAAATTATTTGATACAGTTGTCATAGATATAGATTCTATATAAGTAAACAATGCACTTAATACATATAAAGTTACTAATAAAAGTGCTATATGTTTAATCTTTTTCATATCCATAGGAGGTTCAACTATTTTTCTAATACTCTTTGGCATACTATCTATTTTCTTATACATCTCTTTAGCACTTGCATCTTTTCCTAAAGTAGACATAGTATTAATAAATTTAATTTGTTCACTACTACTTACTTTAATATTATCTACTTCTATATCACTTAATAAAACTTCTCCAATAGAAGATGAAATCTTCATGTTTTTAGGATCATTTAATGACTTTAATAAAGAAATCTTATCTTCCTTAGAAATTGTTACACCATCAATAGTTGATTCTGTAATAATTTCATTTAAAACAGAATCAGGTAAATTTGTAATAATACCAAACATTTCTTGTTCATTACTTACTGTTTTTAACTTAGCAACTTCTTCTGTAAATAATAACTTATCTGATTCTGATATATTGTTACTTTTCATAATATTCATAGCTGTTGTTTGATCAAAATTTAAACCAATAATATCAGTCATTTTTTTTCTAGTCTCATCACTTTGAAGATTAGAAGTAACTTTCTTAGTCAATTGTTTCATGTTTTTTGTATTAACGACTAATCCCTTTGATATTTCATCTGTTAAATCTGATAATATATTAGGTGTACAAATAGAAAGAATAGAACCTAATACCGCTAATACTAAAGCAATAGTAATTAATACACGAAATGGTTTTAACTCTTTTAAAAGTCTAAGCATTGCTTTTTTAAAGTCTTTTGCTTTTTCACCTGTTCCCCTTGGTCCAGGTCCATGCATTTGACGTCTCGGAGTTTTTTCTTCTTCATTATGCATTGTCCAATTCCTCCTTTGATAATTGTGATAAAGCTATTTGTTTGTAAACTTCACAATTTTTTAATAATTCCTTGTGAGTACCACTACCTACACACTTGCCATTATCTAAAACAATAATCTTATCTGCATTCATAATTGTACCTATTCTTTGTGCAACAATTAAATTTGTAGCATCTTTAGTATATTTTTTTAATTCATGACGAAGAGTAGAATCTGTCTTATAATCAAGTGCTGAGAAAGAATCATCAAATATGTATATTTCAGGTTCTCTAGCAATAGCACGAGCAATAGCTAATCTTTGCTTCTGTCCACCAGATACATTAGTACCACCTTGAGCAAGATAAGTTTCATATTTATCATCCATCTTTTCTACAAATTCACTAGCTTGTGCTACTTTAATCGCATCTTTTATTATCTTTTCAGTCTTTTTACGTCCATTATCTCCATATGAAACATTGTAATTAACGCTTCCAGAGAAAATTACTGCCTTTTGTGGTACATATCCTATTTTATTATTTAAAAATTCTTGCTTGTACTCTTTTACATTAACTCCATCTATTAATATTTCACCATCAGTCACATCATAAAATCTAGGTATTAGATTAATCAAAGTAGACTTACCACTACCAGTTGATCCAATAAATGCAACTGTCTCACCCTTTTCTGCTTTAAATGAAATATTCTCCAACAAATACTCCTCAGCATCAGGATATTTAAATGAAACATTCCTAAATTCTACAGTTCCAACTTCTTTTGTCTTATCACTATCAAGTTCTCCATCTTTTATTGTAAGTTCTGTATCTAAAACTTCATTAATACGAGCAGCTGATACTTGTGCTCTTGGTAACATCATAAAAATCATCGCTAACATCAAAAATGCCATAATTACTTGCATCGAATATGATGAAAATACAATCATATCACCAAATAATGAAATCTTATCAGCCATAAGTGAATTCTTAATTAAATATGCACCTATAAAATAAATTCCTAAAGCTAGACCATTCATTATCATATACATAATCGGTGACATCACAGAAAAAGCTTTTTGATTAAATAATTGTTGATTAGTTAATTTATCGTTTACTTTTTCAAATTTATCTTCTTGATACTTCTCTGCATTAAAAGCTCTTACTACTCTAATACCAGTTAAATTCTCACGAGTAACACCATTAACTTTATCAATTAATTTTTGAACTATTTTAAACTTAGGAACTACTATCATCATTAAAGTAGCAATAACTGACATCAAAATAACTACCGCAACAGCTGTAAGTACACTCCATTGCCAACTTTTATTTAATATCTTTGTTATAGCCCAAATAGCTGTAATTGGTGCCTTTAATATAAGTTGTAATCCCATTCCAATAAGCATTTCTATTTGAGTAACATCATTTGTTGTTCTAGTAATCAAACTATTAACTTGAAACATCTTTATTTCATTTGTAGAAAAACTTTCCACTTTTTTAAATATTTGTTCTCTTATTTTCATTGAGAACGTTGAAGATAAATTAGCTACTAAGTAACCTACTATAACTGCAGATACTAAAGACCCAAATGCACATGCTAGCATATAACAACCATTAATTATTATATCGTGCATCTTACTACCTTCAGTTTGAACTAATTTAGTAACCTCAGACATATAATCTGGCATTTTTAATTCCAAAAAAACCTGTGCTATTACAAGCAACAACACAATTAACATCACACCAAATTCTTTTTTAGTAAAATTTTTAATTAGTTTTCTCATTTTCTTCCTCCTCTTGAATATTATGTTGCATTTTTAGAATAACTCTGAAAAAAGTCTCTAAATCTTCCTGTGATATTCCCTTTTTAATATTATTCTCCATTGTTTTTATTTTTTCTAATCTCTCATAGAAAATTTTACTTGTTTTTTTATTTAATATTATTTTCTTAACTCTTGTATCATTCTTATCAATAACCCTTTCAATAAAACCATTCTTCTCCATAGTTTGTAAAACTCCAGAAACTGTTGCTCTTCTAAGTTTCAAAACATTTTCCAAGTCTTTTTGATATACGCAAGAACCATCGTGTTCCAAAATATATTCTATGATTTGCATCTGAGTTGGTGTCATTGTTTTATTAATTAATGCATCTTTTGCTCTTAACATATCTTCTCTGCTACAAATTTTTCTAAAAATCATTTTATCTAAAGTTTTGATTTGATACAAAATATCTTGTTCTTTTTTCAATTTATCACTCTTCTTTATTATCCGCTTTCTAATTTTATAATTATATTGCAATTTTGTCAATAGCCTTACAATTATTTTTTATAAAAAAAACACTTTATTTTGTAGACAAGAAACATCTACCTTTTGTGTTATATCTTTTTCTATATTCTTTTAATTTATTTACTGCTCTATCACAATCATCAGTATAAATAGCTAAATCATCAACCATATCATTTCTACGAATTTTTTTTAAAGCACCTTCTTCTAATTGCCTTACTCTCTCTCTCGATAAATGATAATAATCTGCTATTTCTTGAAGTGTTAATACTTTATCATCAATAAAGCCATATCTTAAAGCTATAATTTCCTTTTCTCTTTTATTTAAAGATGAACAATTTAATACTTCATATATTAATTTATTTCTCTCTTTTTCTTCAATTTTCTCAAAAGAACTTGAAAAATCACAAGGAAAACAATTTATCAATTTCAATTCTTCTTTTGATTTTTCATCATCAAAACTATTCTTTACATTCTTAACTACTTCATCTAAACTAATAGTATCAATCATATATGTTTTTAATTCTTTAATAACATATATTGACAAATCAGTATACTCTGAAATCTCTTCCAACCTTGGTTTTCTTTGTAATTTCTGCATCAACTCATATTCAGCACGTTTTACTTTTCTTACTTGCAATTCCTTACGTCTACTAATTTTTACATTTCTAGACTGATCATAAATAGCATCATAAATATATTTCTTTATCCAAAAAGCTGCATAGGTTGAAAACTTAATATTTCTTTTTTTATCAAATCTAACAATCGCATCATATAATCCTAAATTTCCTTCTTGAATTAAATCTAAAATAGGAATACCACTATTATTACATTTCTTAGCAATAGATACAACTAATCCCAAGTTATGTTCTACTATTTTATTTATTGCTTCTCTATCATTTTCCATACTTTTTTCAATAAGAGTATCAAGTTCATCTTGAGAAAGCACTGGTTTTATTTTTTTTAAATATAAAGTAAGTGAATCCATCATAAACTCCACCTCAGAGCATATATGATATCACAAAAAAAAGTTTTATTCAAATAAAACCCTTTCCGATTTATATTGTTTAATAATTATTTTTAATACAATTCCAATTACTACAACAGTAGATATAAACATACATAAGATATTTACAATATCATATTTATTATTAATAATATCTTGAAATATTAAATTATAATTTAAAAATGGAATCAAAGATAATACAGGAGTTAATTTAATATTCATAATTAAAGCTATCATTCCAGGAAAGAAAGTAATAAAAGTTAATGGAGTCAAAGCACTCTGTGCTTCTTTAAAAGTTTTTGCTTTGCTAGCAATCGCAATACATAACCCACTAATTAATAAAGAATACGCAACAATTATAATTGATACAAAAATATAAGCAGAAACTGGAAGTATTAAATTAACATCTTTATAAAGTTCAAAACTATTATTTGCTATATATAAAGATATTATCGTTAAAATTAAACTAATCATACCCGTAATAATAGATGAAATACTAACCCCTAAAAACTTACCTAATATAATATCTCTACTTTTAATAGGAAATGTTAATAAAGTCTCCAAAGTACCCCTTTCCTTTTCACCAGCAGTTGTATCAGTTGCGGGATAAGTAGAAGAAACAGTTATAGCCATAATTATAAATAAGAAAGCATAAGTAGTTATATAATTAGAAAAATAATTTTCAGTTTTACTTATTTTAGTTTTTACTTTAAATGGTTCCAATATATTATTATCAATTCCAAGACTAGTTAAATTTTTTCTTTCTAAGTACTCTTTAAATGTTTGAAAATATACATCCATAACTGATGTTGCATAACTAGTTCTTTCATTATCGTTTCCCATCATAATATAAGTATCATCTTTCTTTACAACGTACAGATCAATCTTTTCATTTTCATATTTTTTCTTTAAACTATCTATATTATCTTCATATATCTTAATCTTTAAATTCTTAGCTATTTCTTTTTCTTCACTAGATAACTTATAAGAAAAACCAATCTTTTTATATTCATCTTGTTTTTGATTTACTTCTGAATCAAAAAGATAAGACATACCTAAAACTAATAAAGGTATCATAAACGGTACTATTAACATAAGAGCTAATGTTTTTTTATCTCTAAACATTTCCCTTAATTCTTTTTTTAAAACATTCAATAAATTATTCATATTCACCTACTCCATCTCCTAATACTTTAAAAAAGGCATCTCTTAAATTACTAGTTTTTGTATCTTTCTTTATTTCCTTAGGTGTCCCTCTTTTAATAACTTTCCCTTTATTAATCATTAAAACATAATCACAAATATTTTCAGCCTCTTCCATATAATGAGTTGAATAAAGAATAATTTTTCCATTCTTTCTCTCTTCTTTAATAAAATTCAAAATAACCTGACTAGAAATAATATCAAGACCACTAGTAGCTTCATCTAAAATATAATATTTAGGATCATGTACTAGGCATCTTGCAATATTTACTCTTTGCATCTGTCCTGTTGATAAATTACCTATACGATTATATAAGAAATCAGTTATTTGAAGTTTCTCAGCAATATTTTTAATTCTTTTTTCAGAAATTTCTTTCGAAATACCATAAAAACAACAACACATCTTTAAAAGTTCATAAGTAGAAATAGATTGATATATTTTTGTATTACCAGATAAATATGCAATTTGTTTTTTAATTTCTATTTCATTTCCATCATAAGATAAATTGTCAAATACAACTTTTCCACTAGTCGGTTCTAATATACCACCTATCATTCTTAAAAGAGTAGTTTTACCAGCTCCATTGGGCCCAAGTATCCCTATAATTGATCCTTCACTTGCTTCAAAACTAATCCCATCATTTGCATAAAATTCTCTATTTTTACCATCTTTGCAACATCTTATAAATTTCTTTTTTATATCTTTTACAACTAACATAATAATATTCCTTTCAAAGAAAAAACACTTAATGTGTTTTATTAATATTTATATAAAATTTTATCTTGATGCTATTGTAAAGAATATAGTACCAGCTAAAGTCATTCCAATAGCAATTACAGTTAAAATTATAACAAGATAATTACCAATACCTTTTTTATCAAGCTTCATCAATGTTTTAGGTTTACTCGCTTCAATTTCTTGTTTTGGTAATAAGTCTCTAAGTTTATTAGCAAAATCTATATCAATATTAGAAAGACATAAACTATCATTCTTACTAGTTCTAGCAATAAAATTACAATTATTTTTATCAATAACCTCTGTACTAGAATCAAAGACATTATTATGACTATTATAATCTTCAACCATTGGTAATATAAAATTATTTTTGAAATTATCCGTATAAGCAAATTCCTTTTTTCTCGTAATAGGAGCTGTACCATCTGCAAATCTAACAGTTAAAATATGTTCACACACATCACCCTGTACATTAAAAGATGAAATAACAGAATTATCTTCAGTTGAAGTAGAATACATTTCTACAAGTTTATTACGATATTCATTATATTCCATTGAAATAGGATCAATCTGTCCATTAGCGTCAACAGAAATTGTCTCCTCTAAAGTTGGAACTTGTTCCCCAGATACAATTGTAACTGAAGGTGTATTATCAAAAATTGACTTTTTATCATTTTCATTATTCATAATTATCCTCCTAGATATCAAGATGAACTTTAGCTTTTTCTAACTCTATTTTTTGCTGTTCTTGTCTTTTCCTTTTTACAGTCTCTATTCTATAATTCTTAGCTTCTTTTAAAACACCTTCCTGACGATGCTTAGAAAGTGCAAGTTTCATATATTGATCATTTCTAACAATTATTCCCTTTACTGGTAAATCATCTTTTTTATAAATGTTTCCATCAGAAGTATCAACATCAGAAACAGTATCTTCTTTCAATGGTTCAGTATCAGAAACATGATGACTTTTAATCTTATTAAACAACTTTTCAGATACATAAGCAAAATGTAATTTATCCTCATCACATAATAAATAATATTTATTAGAATTATCTTCTCCATTATCAAAACTAATCTCAGAATCACTATCATTGTCACTATCTTCTGAATCTTCTAAATCAGATTTTTCTTCTACTTCTTCCGTATCTTGATCATCACTACTATCATCTAAACTAGATTCACCAGGTGTTTCATCATCGTCATCAGTTTGAGTATTATCATCACCTATATCACTATTATCCTGAACAGATTCATCATCACTGCTATCATCTAAACTAGACTCATCAGATGTTTCAACTTCATCATTAGTTTGAATATTATCTTCATCTATATCATTCTTATCTTGATTAGGCTCTTCTTCATCTGTCTCATCACTGCTAACTTGATCATCTTCTAAAGTATTATTTTCTACATCTTGATTATTTACCTCTTCATTGTTATTCACATCATGTTCCTGCATATTATCAACTGAATTAACATTTGTAGAAACTACTTTCTCATTATTATCTTTTACAGATACTAAAGAATTATCATACAATTTTTGAATTTTTTCTAACAAGGATAACGCCAAATCTTTAATCTCTATAAACTCACTAACATGCTTGTCTCTTAAAGAAGGAGCAATACTACCAATAACTCTCTCTTGATCCTCATAAATATCAAACAAACTAGCTTTAATATCAGTTAGTGAATCTTTATAATCGAATTTTTCATTCATAATATAATCACCAACCTACGCATTCGCAATCTCTCTTAATAATTTTTGAACATCTTTCCATTCATCATTATCACTTATTTCAGTTAATTGTTTTTGACCATTTTCTTCAATAAATTTAGAGATGTAAATAACAATATCCCCATTAGATTGTTTTTCATTTTTTGTGTAAACAAGATATTGATTCATGCTGTCTTTACTATTTAAATATGTAACAACATCAACTTCCTCTTCTTTTCCATCTTGATATACAATATTAATCTTTTCTCCATCCATTTTATTCACCCTCTTTTATTCTAAATATATTATATACTAAATAATAAAAATTTACTAGCTAAAATTAAACATTAACCACTCTGGTTTAAATATCAATAAAACTCCAATTATAAACATCAAAATACCACTTACTAAATGAGAATATTTATTATATTTTGTACTAGCAGTAACAACTTTAGTAGTAGCCATAGCTATTACAAAAACAACTATATCATCAATTAGGAAAAAGAATATATAAATTAAAGTATAATAGAAAGCTTCAATAGAAGAGACTTGATTTAAGGCAAGTAATTGTGTAAATATCAATGGAAACCCAGCAGAACAAGCAATTTCAACTACATTAACACTAATAGCTAAGGTCATAACCCCTACTAAAGCTAACAAAAAACTCTTTTCACTAGTAAATTTTTTAATTCTTTGAAATATTTTTTTACGCTTCTTAGAATCAACCACATGACAACCACTATCATTTGCCTTTATAAAGTTCTTAATATTTATAAAAGCCCCTATCAAAGCAATTAAAGCAATCACTCTCCTAAACCAGACAGAAAGTAAAGCAGAATATACTAAATTAAACCAAGAAAGCATAATAGCCATATAAAAAATCGCCGAAATAGTTAAAAAAGAAATTCCTAAAACCCACATTCTTCTTCTGTTTTTCATACCTAAAAGCATACTTATTAAAAATAATAAAACCCACATAGCACAAGGATTAAAACCATCTATAAAACCAATAATAACCGCAGCAGTAGGAATAGATACGCTCTTCATATTAACTTTACCAACTAAAGGTAATTTAATAGTAGAGGATGAATCTGTTTTTTCTTCCTCTTTACTAAAATCATCAGAAACTTTTTCTTTATATGTACCATTTTTTATTTTAGATACAACATCAGTATATGAATTATCATCATCTTGATAATATTTAATAGCTCTTAAAAACGTATTATAACTAGAATCAGAATAACCAGAAAAAACACTTGAACCAATAATAGTTAATGGAACACCACTCACATCAACTCCTGTTTCTTCTCCTACTTTACCCATCAAAATAGCATTATCTTTATTATTCCATACTTCATAACGAACTATATCTAAATCAGGATATTTTTTCTTTATCTTTGTAAGAGCTTTCTCTTCCTCTGCACAATGAGGACAACCATCACCATGAAAAAAATAAACTTTTATCTCTCTTGCATAAGTATTAGAAATAAAAATAAAAAAAGTAAAAGCAAAAAATAATATATAATTAAAATACTTTTTCATTATGAATCAATCCCATCTATAACATTTAATACCTCTTCCTTAGAATGTTCACCAACCATACGATGAACCTCTCTTCCATCAACAAAAAATATAAAAACAGGCAACATATCACCAGGTTCATATTTTAAAGCTTCTTCTTCATCAATATCTATATCAAGTGATGTAATATTTATATCTCTTTCATTAGTTATTTCTCTAAATATTTTATTCATAATTAAACAACCACTACACCACATTGCACCTATTTTAACTATTTCCACTAAAATCAAGCTCCTTTAATTTTTCTTTAAATATATCAATAAAAGTATCTATTTCTTCTTTAGTTGTTAAATAACTAAAACTTATTCTCATACTATAACTTGCTCTATCATGATCCTTTGTAACTGCATAAACTCCTAGGCTTTCTCCCCCTTTAGAACAAGCCGTTTGAGTAGATACAAAAATATCTTCTCCTTCCAAAGCATGAAGCATAACTTCAGATTTAATAGAAGGCAAACTAATATTTAAAATATATGGACTACAATATAAATTACTATTAATAGATATTCCTAAAATATTAGAAAGTTTATCTACTAAATATTTATTCAATGATGAAACATATTCATATCTTTTATCCATATCAATTGATATAAGTCTTAAAGCCTTAGCCATAGATACTATTAAAGGAGTTGCTGGTGTCCCACTTCTATATACAGTAGTTGACTTACCACCATGAATTAATGGTTCTATAACAAGACCATCTCTTTTGTAAAGCGCACCAATTCCTTTAAACCCAAAAAACTTTTGTGCTGAAAAACTCGCAAGATCTAAATACTCAAATGGAACCTTTATTTTACCAATTGCCTGCGTAACATCACTATGAAAAATAACTTTAGGATATTTCTTTAAAAACTTACCAATCTCTTCAATATTTTGAATAACACCAACTTCACTATTTACAAAAGAAATACTAACTAAAATAGTATCATCTCTAATTAATTTAGAAAGTTCATCAATTGACACTAACCCATTTTCATCTAATGGTACAAAAGAAACATCATACCCATTATTTTCTAAATAAGAAAGTGGCGCAATAATAGAAGAATGTTCAAGACGTGTAGTAATAATATGATGACCACGATTACTATATTTTGAAACAACACCCATAATCGCCGTATTATTAGCTTCACTCGCTCCTGAAGTATATATAACTTCACTAGATTTTATACCTAAAATATCCGCAATCTGACTAGTAGAAGCATCAATAACTTCCTTAGCTTCAACACCTAACCTATGCAATGAATTTGGATTTCCAAAATATGTAGTACTAACTTTATTAAATGTATCCAAAACTTCAGGTAAAACTGGAGTAGTTGCTGAATAATCTAAATATATCATATCATCACCTCTACAAACATTATACAACAAAAAAAAGAGGAATAAAATCCTCTATTTTAACAATGTATTAATCTTATCAATTGCACATTGTACTGTACTACATCCTATACTGTACGTATCTGAATAAGTAACACCTGAAGCCGTTATATTAGCCCTAGCTGTAAATGTTTGATTAGATGATAACGTAATAGTACCACCTGAATCTGTTATTCTAGTACCAGAACTATTATACCACCCAGCTGGCGAACCATTTACATTATTACCAGTTGTTGGAGTTATAGTTGGTGATTTTATAGGACAACTTGTTGCTGGCGTTGCATTATTCCATGTAGTAGTAACCGAACAAGTAACTTCATTAGGAGTACTTATTGAACTAACTCCAGGTTCTGTAGTCCCATTAAATGAACCTTTATATGAAGCTTCATGTTTAGTTTGAGCATAGTACGAATGATCACCAGTATTATAATAAATAGTTTTCTGAGTCTTTGGACTCCAACTATTACTATGAGAACCAGCACTGGTACCAAATCCTACAACAGTAGGAGAATTACTAGGAGCTGTGATTGCCGGTGAAGTAACTCCACATCCACTAGAATTACCTATTGAACAAGAACACTTAACAACACCACTAGTAGTACTACAGCTAGATGGATTAGATTGAGATTGAGAAGTCAATGTTGCTCCATTTGGATTAAATGTAGTTGTTACGGTAACAGCATTTATAGTTATAGTCCTAGCGGTACAAGTAATTGTATTATGATTAGAATCTCCAACAACTCTAACATAAGTAGTTTGACTACCGGATACAGTTCTAGATGGATTAGTTGTGGACCAATTACTATTATCAGTACTATATTGAATTGTTCCACCACTACCACCACTTACACCAATAGAGTGACCGGCATTATTAAAGTTACCACTATAAGCAGTTGTTGTAGGACATGTTGCATTAACTTTATTAACTGTCAACGTTCCATTTGCTTTCGTTATGGAATAATTTCCACTTACATCTGTTGTTCCACTCTTTATTACAACACTTCCAAATGTATTTGCGACACTTCCTACATTTGTAATCGTTCCTTTATGTCCTGAGAACGTTGCACTATGTCCACTTACTAGATTTGTACAACTTCCTCCAGTGATATTTGTCAAGGCACTTCCATTATATCCTCTACTGGAGCTTCCTGATGTACATGTTGTTGCTCTAGCATTTACCGTAAGTATTCCATTAACTTTTGTTATTGAATAGTTTCCACTTACATCTGTTGAACCACTTTTTATAACAACACTACTTAATGTATTTGTTGCACTACCTTTATTAGTTACAGAACCAGAATTTGAACATGTAACAGAATGACCACTTACTACACTTCCAGATGTCACACTACACCCAGTTGCATTAGTTAATGCACTTCCATCATATGTTTTAGATCCAGAACTTGCCGTTACAGTAACTGCCTTCTTACTAATACTACATGTAATTGTTTTATTAGCAGTAGTACCATCACTCCATCTAGAGAATCCTGATAATGAAGCAGTTACTGTATAACTACCAGCATTAGTTCCACTGTAACCTGATAGTGTATATCCATCACCACTAGTTACAGATGTTATTTGTTGAGAACTACCATTATAAGTAGGATTAGTACATAAAGAATTAGTAGGAACTGTAACAATTTTCTTATAAATAGCATATAAAGTTACATTACTTGTTCCCATCTTTAAACTAGATAAAACTGTTGTTGCATTCTTATTGGTATTCCATCCTATAAATTCATACCCACTCTTACTTGCTGTTGGCGTTAGATCAATAGCTGAATTATAATTTACTGAAGCACTTGCTTTAGATACACTACTTCCACCATTCTTATCATACGTTACTGTGTAACTATTTATTTTACTATTTAAAGCAATAGCACCACTTCCAGCACCTAATTTGGTTTTTATTGTTGTATTTGTACTACCACTAAGAGCAGTTAAACTGCCAGATAAAGTATACCCCGTATATGTATAACCTGTTTTAGCTTTGACATTAGTTATAGTTATTTCTTGACCATATGGATTTTGAGTATAATAATCAGTTAATCCTGTTCCAGAATTTACAGCACCAGATATATCAAATGATGCTATTCCACTATCTGGATTTACATCATAATAATAACTATTAACTGTCCATTGTGCTTGTAGAGTAAAATCACCCCAACCAGTTGGTACTGCATCGCCTGGATCAAATGTAATATCACCATATTTCCAATTTACAAATGTATAACCTGTTTTAGTTGGTTTTGTTGTACTAATTTTTGCTCCTGAATTATAAACAAAACTCTGATTAGCAGGAGCACCAGTACCACCATTAGCATCATATTTAATAGTATAAGTATTAGCAGACCATCTAGCATATAATACTAACTTTCCTCCACTAATTCCATATTGACCATTTACATATTTCCATGTTCCTGACCAATTTGTCCAACCATATCCATCATCACTACCATCACTATTTGTAGTCCAACCTGCAAATGAATATCCTGTCTTTGTAAATGTATTAGCAGAAATAGTAGTAGTAGAACCATAAGTTGCAGTAGTTGAAGCCATTGTACCACTACCACCATTTGCATTATAACTAATTGTATAAGTATTAGCCTTTGCCTGTGCTGTCATAGTAGTATTTTGACCAATTGCATAACCACTACCAGAACCACCTGATGCTATACCTGTATCTTTTTTAGCTGTAGAATCATACCAAGTTGATGCACTATATCCAGTAGCAGCTGTTATTGTTGGATATGTTCCAATTGTACAAGTTAATGAAGAACCAGTAGTTGTACAAGATGAAGAAGTTGAAGATATAACAGAAACATTAGAACCCTTACTAAAAGTTACTGTATATGTTCTACCATTAACTGTAACATTACCACTAGTTACAGCTGCATTAGTATTTCCAGCTGCATCACTTATTAATCCTGCTTTTAAACTAACTGTAAATGTACCAACCCTTAACCCCTTAAGAGTTACTGTATAACTATATCCATTTGTTATTTTTACCGGTGCACTAACAGCAGTAACTGAACCATTTGCTGTTGTTGTAAAGTCAGTTGTAGCTAAAGTTTTTTGTACTACTCCACTTCCTGAATCAGTACAACTTAATGTTATAGATGTTGTATTTTGAGTAGTTGTAGCACTAGCCCCACTAAAACTACATACAGGAACTGTTTCATCTTTCCATACTGCATACAAGTTAACTGTTGCACTTGCTGTTGTTGCTAAATTAGCAGTAAGTTTTTGACCATCTGTATAAACAACTGCTCCACCATTGGTTTTAGACCAACCCTTGAATGTATATCCAGTCTTTGATAAAGATAAACTACTAGCTTTAGTTAATGTTGGATAAGTATCCACTTTAGCACTACTAGATCCTTTTAAAGTAGTACCATCATAATAATTTATAGTATAAGAATTAGCTGTTGCATTAGCATACCAAGCTTTTCCTGTATTTGAACCATTTAATGTTATTACACTGCTACCAGTTATAGCACCACTTGTTAAACTCCATCCAACTGATGTATATCCAGTGTTTGCTATTATTGAAGGAGTTGTAACAGTACAACTTGTAGCTTGTGCTGTACCATTATATGTTGCATTAATTGTACACTTACTATTAGCATCAGTCTTAGCTCCTACACTAGATACATTTGAACCTTTTTCATAAGAACTAACTGTATAATTAACTGCATCTTTTCTAGTTTGAGCATACCAAGTACTTCCTGTATTAGAACTATTCAAAGTTAATAATTTACTAGTTGTATTATAACTTGAATTATTACTATTAGAACTTGCTGAAGTATTATACCCCAAAACTGTTGGTGTTGCACTTGGTGCTGTAATAGTTGGTGCTGTAACAGTACAATTTGTAGCTTGTGCTGCACCATTATATGTGGCAGCTATATTACAACTTGATTGAGCAGTAGATGAAAGTGTTGCACCATTAGCATTCCAATTAGCTGTAAATGTAACTGCATCTTTCTTAGTGATTGCATAATATGTAGAATTACTATTTAAAGATATAGCTGTATTTTGATTAACAGTTGCAATTGTTGCAGAACTTGTTGTATTGTAACCCAAAACTGTTGGTGTATTACTACTTGCAACAATAGTTGGAGTTGTAATATTACAAGTAGTTTCTTGTGTTTGAGAAACTATATTTGAAATAGCATCTATTGTACAACTTCTAGTTACAGTATCTGCAGTTGAGGCTTGATTATTAGAATCAGTTTGACTAGCTGCACCATTCTTATTAAATGTTGCTGTTATAGTAATTGCTTCTTTACCTAAAATTGTATAATAATTAGTCGTAATTCCATCAGAATCATTAACAGTATTTTTACCTATTGTTACTTTTTGACCAGGCATAGTACCACTAGTTGCATCCTCATCTGTATTCCACCCTGTTATTTTATAATCATTTGTTACAGATATACTTGGTAAAGTAACCTGACAAGTTGTCCCAACATATGAAGTACCATTACTAGTAACATAACCATCACAAGATCCACTAGTTGCTCCTATAGTAGCATTACCATCATTTTGATTATTAAATTTTGCTTGCCAAGTATTCTTATAATATGCATAATAATCAGAATTAGCCGTAGTTATAGAAGAAGTTTTAGAACTTGAATTTGGTGAAGTTGAAAGACCTTGGTATATTGAAGAATCAATCCCCTTACTTTCACTAACTTCATTAGGTACGTTAATAGTTGCATCATTAACTTTATAATTAGTACCATCACTAACTGCACCTCTAACTCCACTTTTTGTTATAACTGCATGACTATTTCCATTATAATAATAGAAATTAACATCTATACTACTATCATAAACTGCATAATAAGTAAGGGTATTACTATTAACCTCACTAACAAGTGTAGTATTAGCTGCTTTATTAGAAATACCTCTATATAAAGTATTATCAGGACCAGCACTATTACTTACTGAATTAGGAATCTCAATATCACAAACATCATCTTTATTATATAAAATACATGATGCAGTATCACTTACTTGTTTAGTACCATTGTAATAATAAAATGTAGCATTAGCTACTTTTTTAGTAATAGCATAATATGAATCATTAGAAGAAATAGTAATATTACTACCTACTCTAACTAAATCTTTTGGGTTTTCATCTCCATTTGGATCTTTACTCCAACCAATTATTTCATAACCATCTCTTGTTATTTCTGGTGCTGTAACAACTACACTAGAATTTTTATTCCAAATAGTCTTTGATGTAGTTAAAGTATTTAATGTAGCACCATTAGCATTCCAAGTAACAGTTACATCTTTTTTTGTATTAGCATAATAAGTTTTCTTATCATTACTAGAACTTAATTTTAAACTACTACCTGCTTTTATATGAGTAGAACTATCAGTATCTGTATTATTACTATCTGTACTAAATCCTATAATATCAAAACCTTCTCTAATAATAGTTGGTACATCAACACTACAACTATCAACTTGTGTATCATTATTATAAGAACCATCTATAGTACAACTTAAAACTCCATCTTTAGAAAGAGTAGCTCCATTTGAATCAAATGTAACTGAATAAGTAATGTTATCTTTTTTACTTATTGAATATAAATCTATATTATTAGCTAAAATAATACTTTCTCCAACTTCTATATATCCATCAGTTGCCATAGTATCACTAGCTTTTTCTTTAGCACTACTATTTTGGCTCCAACCTAAAGCTTTATAACCAGAATTAACTGTAATACTAGGTAATTTTTGACTAGGAACACAAGAATTATCTTCTTTTTCCCCATTATAAGATTCTTTAGTTGTACAAGAAATACTATTAGCGCCTATAGCTGTGACTCCATTACCACTTTTATGAAGTGTAGCTGTATATGTAATTGGTAATTTTTTTACAATTGTATAAAAATTAGTATCACTACTAAGTACCAAAGATTCTAATCCTACATGTGCTGTTTTATCTGTATTCCAACCGATTGCTTGATATCCACTAGAAACCTCAATAGTTGGTATTTCATCTATAGTACAACTTGTAGCCTGAGCCAAACCATTATAAGTTTTTTCAATAGTACATGTTTTATTACTCCATGAATTATTAATAACACCATTACCATCATTTTTTATAAATTTAGCTGTATAAGTAATATCTTCATTAGTAGTAATAGCATACCAAGTAGTATTTGCATTTTTATCAGTTAACGTTAATTTAGAACCAGAACTAATCTCAGCCTTCTTACTAGAAGAACTTGTAGAAAATCCTAAAACAATAGGAGTAGGATTTTTACCTGTAATAGTTGGTACATCAATACTACAACTAGTAGCTTGTTCTTCATCATTATAAACACCTGGAATAGAACAACTAACACTACCCTCTTTTGAAAGGATAGCACTTCCATTATTTGAATCAAAGCTAACAGTTAAAACGCTATCTGCTTTTTTACTTATAGAATAGAATGTTGTATCTTTACTTAAAGATATATCCATATAACCATCATGTGCTGTTTTATCTGTATTCCAACCTATTGCTTGATATCCATTAGAAACACTAATAGTAGGTACAGAAGTAATATCACATGTTTCTTTATTATCCTTTGTTAATTTACATGTTTCTTTAGAAGAAGAAATCTTTTCTACACCAACACCATTCTTTACAAATGTTGCAGTTAAAGTCTTAGAAACATCAACTTTAATAGTTCTATAAGCTCCACCATTATTTTCTTTAACAATAATTTTAGCTTCACCTGGAGAAACACCTGTTATAACCCCAGTACTAGATACTTTAGCAACACTATCATCACTACTACTATAAATTAAACTTCCAACATTAGTCCCAGAAGTTTTTATAGTATGAGTATTATTATCACTTATATCTAATGATACACTACTATCACTGTCTAAAACTAATTCAGATACTTTAATATCGTTAGATGTAACTTCATCATTTTTATTATCAACTCTATCACTAATAACATCTTTTAATAAACTCAATTTAAAACTACCTAACTTTTTAGCAGATATTGTTAAATTCCATTCATAACCATTATCAACTTTAGTAGGAGCTGATATATCAAATGAGTCAATAACATCTTCATTACTAATCTTAAAATCTGATTTTAATAGATATTTTTCTTTAATATCAACAACATCAGTACAAATAAGAGAAATCTTAGAATCACTACCAATTCCAACATAACCAGTTGTTTTAAATATACATGTCGGTTTAGTTTCATCTAGTTTATCAATAACAACAATCTTTTTAACTATATTACCATAAGAATCTTTTATCCATAAATAGTATTTACCATTTTTCTTAAATGACACAGTACCAATAAACTTACCATTTTCATCAGTTAAATCTTTAAATTCTTTGTCAGAAGGTTTCTTGTCATCATTAGTAATTGCATATTTAACATTAGAAGCATTACTAACACTTGAAATACTTACTAAAGTTTCTGCAATATTACTAGTATCATACGATATATCTACTTTAATACTTCCATTACTTGGTTCCACTATTACTGTTCTTGTAATACCAGCTATATTAGAATCTCTGTCTTCAACCAAATACTTTATAACATAAGTTCCTGCTACTTTAGTATTAACACTACCAATAACAACTATTTTATCAGTTAAACTACCATCTTCACTATCATTAGCAATAGCACCACTCTCAGTATAACTATCTCCTTCTTTTATAGTAACTACTTCATCACCTACTAATGAAATAGTTGGTAAACCAGTATTTTTCTTAGAAACAAGAACAGTTCTTGTACTAACTCCAACATTTCCACTAGAATCACCAATTTTATAATAAATGTAATATATACCTACTTTTGATGTATCAATAGAAGAAACCTCTACAGTATTTTCTCCATCATAATATTCATAACTTATTTCTACATCAGCAACCGAAAGTTTATCTTTATCATCTTTTACTTCCTGTACTCCTAAATCATTAAAAGTATCTCCTTGATTTAATTTTACTGTACTAGGACCATTCAAAAGAATAATTGGTGTCGTAAAATCAGTTACTGTAGAATTAGTTTGTACTGCATTAATAACAACTTTAGCTCCATAAGTTTTACCTTGAACTTCATTTGTAGCAGTCTCATCTAACCATATTTTTATTTCATAAGAATCAGTAGCACCACTACCTAAACTTCTACCAGTTTTTAAATTTAATCCTGTAGAAAGTAAAGCCGGCTTACTCCATTCTCCATCTCCCTCTTTTATACTATATTTAACATATTTTCTATCTAAGGTATTGTTAGAATTTTCTTCTAAGCTAATATCATATTTAGCATCTAAACTACCTGTATTATTAACACTAAATACATAACTTTCCGTATTCATACCTTCTTGATCTGTCATCGGAACAGCATTTTTTAAATCTATAGTATTCTTCTCTTTAAAATTTATAACAAAAGTACCAGCTGTTACTTCAACGTTTTTCTTAGAAGTAATAACTTGACTTAAAAATGCATAACTAGTACCACAAACTATAGCAAGTAAAAATATACCCAAAAAAGCTATTTTTGTGTATTCTTTTTTATTATATTTTTTATTGTTGTTATTTATTTTAACTTTACGAAATCGATCACCAGAACGACCTTTTTTATACACCATAAAAAACACCTTACCTTATATCAATAATTATATCAAATAAGAAAAAAAAAAGATATAAAAATCATATCTTTTTTTGCCTTTTATTTTTATGTATGTATAAATCAGTATCTGCTTTTCTAAATATCTTTTTTCTAATTTTTTCAGGATCTTTATAAAATAAAATATTATTAGAAATATGACAACAACCAAAACTCATTTGAACAGGTACCAAAGATTCATCATAAACTAAATCAAGACTATCGATTTCTTTTTTTATTTCTGAAATACGTCTTTTAGCATCACCACTAGAAATATTTTTTAAAAGAATAACAAATTCATCTCCACCAAATCTAGTCACAATGTCATTTTTTTTATAATCATAAGGATCATCAGATTGTCTAGTCATTTTTAAAAGCAAAGGTCCAATTTTTTGTAATATATAATCACCACAATCATGTCCATAAGTATCATTTATATTCTTAAAATAATCTACATCTGCTACAACTAAGCTAAACTCTTCATGATTTTCTAATGCATAATCAATATATTCAGCCATCTGTCTATTAGCTTCTTCCCTATCTTTTATAAGAGAAGTTAAATGATCAATTTGCAATTTTCTCTCACGTTCTTTAAATAAAGTAATATCTTCTAAAAAATCATAAACATGAGTAATATTAGTATCTTTATCTAGGATATTAATTGATGATAATTTATACCAAATCCTACTATTTTTATGATAAAATTCTCCATTTTTATTTTTGACATCAGAAGAAATTATTTCTTTATACAACTTTAATTGATCTTTATCATCACAAATAATATTACCAAAAATATCTCTTTCAATATAAAATATATTTCGAGATTTCATAAAATTTTCTAAAATATCTTTATTTTCCATTTCGAACCCCACCGTTCTATTTCTTTATCTCACCTATTTTTGCATGAAGTTTTTCCATCTTACAATCAAGTTCTTTTATAACATTTGAACAATCATAAACTTCTTTTATAATTTCATCAGGTAATTCCGAAGAAACTTTATATCTTAATTTATGATCGAGACTAGCCCAAAAATCCATAGCAATCGTCCTAATTTGAATCTCTGCCTCAACAAACTCAGTTGAATCTAACAAATGAATAGGAACTAATACATTCAAATGATAACTAATATAACCAGATTCTTTTGGCTTCTTTATATAATCCCTTTCCTCTTTTATTTTAAATAAATTAGATTTTTTAATAACCTCGACAATTTGAGAAACATCTGATAAAAATGAACAAACGATTCTAAGACCAACCATATCATGAACATGCAATACTATATTAGAAGGAGTAACTTCATATCCTTTCCTTTCTAATTTTTTAATAGCACTTTCACTAGATTTTATTCTAGACTTAACATGTTCAACAGGATTATACCCATTAGTTAATTCGTATTCTTTTAGTAAAATTTTTAAATCAGTTTCTAATACTTCCTTTGCAAATTGATACTTAAGTAATTCTCCCCTCATTTCTGATTGAAGTTCACTAGCATTCATATACATTTCCTTTCTTAACACTTCTTACTTATTACTATAAAAATAATAATCACGTTCTGCAATCGATAAAGAAACACGTTCTAAATCTTCAAGTTGAGAACAATCATTCAATATATCTTCTATTTTAAATAAAACTTCTTTTAAATTACAACAACTCTCAATAGAAATACCATATCTAGATAAGACGTCAATCTCATAATTTGTTAAAAAAAGACCATTACCACAGTCTTTTAATTCATTTTTCGAAAAATTAAGTTCATTAATTACTTGTAAAATTGCATCTGACTCATTCATATTTTATCTCCATCAACTAAATATACGTATTTCAAGGATAGTACTGATTATATCACATAATACCCCAAAAGTCAATGAATAACACAATATACTATATAATATTCATAAATTTATAAAAAGATTAAAAAAAAAGATTATTAATCAATCTTTTCTAACATCTCATTAGCTTGACCAAGTAAAGTATTTAATTCACTTTTCTTAGATTCTTGCTCTTCTATCGTTTTATCTTTTTCTTCTATTTCTTTTTCTAGATTACTAATCTTTTCATTTAATTTATTAGTTTCTTTAATCATTTTTTTCATAACTGCAATAGCATTATCTAAAACCTCATCATTAACAGAACCACTATCAGTTGAAACAAAATTAGATTCATTCATTTCTTTTTCTATATCATCACTAGTTTTTTCTACAACCTCATTATCTTCTACTTCTTCCTCAGAAACTATAGAAGGTGTTTCTTCTTCTGGAGTAACATCTTCTTCACTATTTGCTGAAGCATTAGTAGAATTAAATTCATTCAAAATATCATGGTCAATATCTAACTTAACATCTTCCGAAGTACTTTGATCATCAACATCAGTAATTTCTGATACAATAGGACCATCCTCTTGAGAAATTGTACTAATTTCTTCCACAACTGGTGTAGGATTAACCGCATCATTCTCATCACTTTGAGAAATATCTGATAATGCATTATTACCTAAGCCAGAATCATTTGCATTAGTATCAACTACACCTGCCCCAAGATTAACAATTTTTGACTCACTATTAACATCATTGGTATGAAAATATAATTCTTTACTTGTTTTACCAATAAAACTACAATCGATACCAATTTTATTATTATAACTATCTGTCTTGTATACATTAGCCTCAGAAAAAGCATCAGAAAATAACATTTCTCCAGTTATTCCCATTTCATTAATTAACTTATCAGTAATTACAGTAGCATTATCTAATATCATACTTTTACTAATTTCATCATTCTCTTTTGTTAATGCATCTAATACTTCATTAGAGCTAGGTTTAGAAGAAACTGCAAGTAATAAATCTTTATCTATTTGCTTAATTTCTTTTTTATCAAAATCAATTAGTACAGAACCATCCTCTTTAAAAGCCCCAACTGTTGAACAAGGAATTGTTTGATCAAAAGCATATTTTGGATCTAAAGTAGCTATAACAGTACCATCTTCTAATATTCCATCTTTTAATACATAATACATTTTTCCATCACTAGGAACAACATAATTAATTTCTTGATTCAAAAACTCTGGCATTTGAGAAATTCCTTTTTTTATTTCCATGAAACACACCACCTATTTTATTCTTAACATTATAATATCACAAAAAAAATTATTAAACAACAAGAAATTCACAAAAAAAGAAGAATTACTTCTTCTTCAAAACAAATTCATTATTAATAAAATCGACAATAATTTCATCATTCTCTTTTATTTCACCTTTAATAATCATATTAGCAAGCTTAGACTCTATCATTCTACTTACCGTTCTACGCAATGGTCTTGCGCCAAAATGAACATCAAAACCATCTTCTACTAAATTATGACGAGCAGCATCAGTAAGAGTAATTTTCAAATGAAGATTATTTAACCTTTCTTCTATCTCACCAATTATTTTATCAAGTATTTTAGAAATAGAATCCTTATCCAAAGCATTAAATACTATAACTTCATCTATACGATTAATAAATTCTGGTTTAAAGTAGTGGGTAAGTTCTGCTGTAACAAGTTCTGACTTACCCTCTAATATATGTTCACTACCAACATTAGATGTCATAATAATAATTGTATTCTTAAAATCAACACATCTACCATTAGAATCAGTAACTCTACCATCATCTAGAATTTGTAAAAGCAAATTTAATACCTCAGGATGAGCCTTTTCTACTTCATCAAATAAAACTATACTATAAGGATTACGTCTTACAGCCTCTGTAAGTTGACCTCCCTCTTCATAACCAACATATCCTGGAGGAGATCCAATAAGTCTAGAAACACTAAACTTTTCCATATATTCACTCATATCAATACGAATCATATGACGACTATCATCAAAAAGTTCATATGCAAGTGTTCTAGCAACCTCAGTTTTACCAACACCAGTAGGACCTAAAAACAAGAATGAACCAATAGGTCTATTTGGATCTTTTATACCACTTCTACTCTTTAAAATAGCTTCACTTACTAATTTCAAAGCTTGATCCTGTCCCATTACTCTCTTCTTCATATTTTCTTCTAGGTGAAGAAGCTTTTCTTTTTCACTACTCATAAGTTTACTGATAGGAATATTAGTCCATTTTGCAATAACTTGAGCTATATCATCAGCTTCAACTACATCACTTAAAAGTTTATTTTCAGAACGCTTTCTCAAATTTTCAAGTTCCTTTTCAAGTTTAGGAATAGTACCATGACGAAGTATCGCAGCATTCTCTAAATCATAATCATTTTCAGCTTGTTCCAAATCAAATTTAGCTTTCTCTAATTTTTGCTTTATAGTTTTTATATCTTCATTTAGATTCTTTTCACGATTCCAACTTTCCGTTAATACTTTTTCTTTTTCTTTTAAACCAACTAACTCATCATCAATTTCTTTTTTTCTTTTAATAGAAACATCATCTTTTTCCTTCTTTATAGCTTGAGATTCAATTTGAAGTTTCATAATCTTTCTAGTCAAAGTATCAAGTTCAGTTGGTACAGAATCCATTTGTACACGAATTGTTGCACAAGCTTCATCTACCAAATCAATTGCTTTATCTGGTAAATAACGATCTGTAATATAACGATTAGATAAAGTAGCAGCTGCAACTATTGCTTGATCCTTAATAGTTACACCATGATGTATTTCAAATCTTTCTTTTAATCCCCTAAGTATTGTAATAGTATCCATAACAGTGGGTTCACTAACTTGAATTTTTTGAAAACGTCTTTCCAAAGCACCATCTTTTTCTATATATTTACGATACTCATTCAAAGTAGTAGCACCAACAACATGAATTTCACCTCTAGCAAGCATAGGTTTCAAAATATTTGAAACATCCATAGCATTATCACTACCAGTGCCAACAATCATATGAATCTCATCAATAAACATGATGATATCACCATTACTTTTCTTAACTTCGTCTAAAACTTTCTTTAGTCTTTCTTCAAATTCACCTCGATACTTAGCACCTGCTACTAAAGCTGCTAAATCAAGTTCCCATATAATTTTATTTTTTAAGCTTGTTGGAACATCTCCTTTTACAATTCTTAAAGCAAGTCCTTCAACTATTGCCGTTTTACCAACTCCAGGTTCTCCTATTAGAACTGGATTATTTTTTGTTTTTCTAGATAAAATACGAGTGATACTACGGATTTCTTCATCACGACCAATAACAGGATCTATCTTACCTTGTTTTACATCGTTTGTAATATCACGACCGTATTTTTCTAATACATTTTCATTTTCTTCTGATTGCGAATATCCATACATAATTATCACCTCTCCAAGATAATTATATAACAATAATTAGCACTTGTCAATAAAGAGTGCTAATTATTAATCCTAATTCGTAACACTTGACCAAGCATCAAGGAATTATCAACCATATGATTATCACGTTTTAGTATTTGAATATCAATATTATACTTCTTAGCTACCGAAAATAAAGTATCACCAGAAGATACAGTATAAGTAATAAACTTATCAAAATCATAAGAATCAAACCTAACTACTTGGTTAGGTTCTAAAAATAAATCGTATATATCATTGTACTCTAAAAGATAAGATACAGGAATTTTAAACTTAGAGGAAATAGAAGAAATGGTATCAAATTTCTTTGTTATATAACTTTTAATATTTGTATTATTAATCTTTAAAGATTGTCCAATAAATAATTTATCAGAACTTAGATCATTATCTTTAATAATTTCACTTGAGGAAATCCCAAAAGACTTTGCTATAGTATTTATATCATCACCAAGTTTAACTATATAATTAGTCACAACATCACCTCTTAAAAGCATATGCAAAAAAAAGAAAAATTATCAGAAATATCTAATAATTTTATTTTAAATACGATACCGCTAAAGTAGCCGCAATAGCTCCATCACTAGATGCTGTAACTAACTGACGAAGTTTTTTGCTTCTAACATCTCCCGCAACAAATATCCCAGAAACATTAGTTGTACAATCATCTGATTTTATATAACCTCCATCATCTAAGTTAATAATATTATTAAAAACTTTAGAACTCGGTTCATATCCAACTGCTACAAACACTCCAGAAACATTTATAGAAACTTCTTTATTATTAGTTTTATTAAGTAATAATACCGAACTCATTTTATCATCACCACGTATTTCTTTTACAACAGAATCAAAAATAAAAGAAACATTATCTTTTTTATTCAAAAGATCAATTAAGTACTTATCTCCTCTTAATTTATCTCTTCGATGAATCAAATAAACATGATTACAAATATTAGATAAATATAAAGCATCTTCTAAAGCTGTATTCCCACCACCTACAACACAAACATCCAGATTTTTATAAAAATTACCATCACAAGTAGCACAATAAGATAAACCTTTACCTAAAAATTTATCTTCTCCTATAACATCTAACCTTTTGTGTCTCAATCCTGATGCTATAATAATTGCTCGAGCTTGATACTTATTTTTATTTGTTATTACTTCCCTAGATTCTGTAATATTAACAACTCTCTCCATCTTAAATGAAACACCAAAATTTTGTGTTTGATTAAATATTGAAGTAGCTAGTTCATAACCTGAAATAGAACTAAAACCAGGATAATTTTCAACAGAGTTAGAGTTAATTATCTGTCCTCCATAACTAGCTTCGTCTAGTAACAAAACTTCTTTACCTGCTCTTTTAGCATATATCGCAGCTGTCATTCCTGCAATTCCTGCACCAACTATAATAATATCATACATTAAATATCTAAAAACTCCTTAACTTCCTCTATATTTTTATAACCTAAACTACTTTTTGTTACTTCACCATTTTCAAAAACAAGTAAAGCTGGTATTGACATAATTCCATATTTTCTAGAAATATTTTCCGCCTTATCTACATTTATTTTATAATAGAAATAATTATCATCACTTTCTGCCACTTCACTAATAACAGGTCCTAACATTCTACAAGGTCCACACCAATCAGCAAAAAAATCCACTAATACTTTTTTTTCACTATTAAGTACTTTATCAGTAAATTCTTCTTCTTTTATTTCTATAACTTCCATCAATATCATCTCCTTTTTTCTTATTATACCATAGCCAAACTACATATTTTTAGAATTCTACAATTTTTTTCATTTTTTTTAACTTTTTTATTGACAAAATATAACTTTTCGATTAGTATATGAACTACCAATTCGGTATTAGGCGAATTGGTCGCTAGTATCACACTAGCCAACCCCTTTT